>Ga0115568_10000222_pt1 | contig 41143 bp, 30 predicted proteins | sample COGITO_mtgs_1204_FD_87296 | JGI IMG/M metagenome (GOLD analysis project Ga0115568, IMG submission 87296) | Pelagic marine microbial communities from North Sea - COGITO_mtgs_120426 | ecosystem: Environmental > Aquatic > Marine > Epipelagic | place: Germany:Helgoland, sampling site Kabeltonne...
CAGGACCTACATGCATGTATTAATGCTTTCTGCGCTTGTTTTTGTTTATTACGCTGATCGAAAGTCAAGAATCATAGCTCAATTGGCAATGGCGTATTCTTTAATAATAATTGCTGGCTTTTTCAGTAGTTTCAAAATTGATCGTTCTCTAGTTTGGCCAAAAGACATTATTCCAAAAGGAGTGATTGTAGAGCTTAAAAGGTTTACAGATGAAAATGATAAATCACCAATTGTAGTGAGTGATTATAGAAATCCATCCGTTTGGGAGTATTTAAACTCAATTAATCAAAGCGCTTATACCTATTTCAGATTGGGCAATGAGGAGTCAAGTCTAGTATCTTCTGCAGACTACTTGATGTTGAGTGAAGACAGCGAGCTGAACTTTAATCCAACAGATTTTGACACTATAGTGGCAGAAGCACGGTCAGATTATGCGCTACTGAGAAACAAAGTCAAAAGAAGTGCAGAAGTCGATACGGTCTATGAAATAGGTCAAAACGGACTTTATTCAGATCCGTTTTTTATACTTTTTCAAGGGGATTTTAACGCAGACTCCTCTGTTATTCGTGCAGTCGATATTGAAACGCAGATGAGGCTTCCCAATGTGGGAGGTGATTTTCAGTTAGTAATAAGCCAAGAGTCTGAAGGGGAAAATAGACGAGATGTGATAAACCTTTACAGGTACTATACATCGGAGCAAATCTCGGGCAGCAAACCGTTTAGAATACGAATTCCAATTAACACAAAGGTCAATAACAACGTGTCTATATATTATTGGAACGTTCATCAATTGTCTGTTCATCTTGAAAAGTCGATTGTAAAGGTTGAAACAAGTCCTATTCGTTGACTATTATTCTATAAATTCGAGCCATGGCATTAGACAAAAACGGAATTGCACAAAGAATCGCTCAAGAGTTGAGGGATGGATATTATGTCAATCTTGGAATAGGAATTCCTACGCTCGTTGCAAATTATATCCCTTCTGGAATTGATGTTGAGTTTCAATCTGAGAATGGAATGTTGGGTATGGGCCCGTTTCCGTTTGAAGGAGAGGAAGACGCGGATTTGATCAACGCAGGAAAGCAAACCATTACCGCGATGCCTGGTGCTGCATATTTTGATTCGTCAATGAGTTTTGCTATGATACGCGGTCAACATGTTGATCTTACCGTGCTGGGAGCAATGGAAGTGAGCGACCAAGGAGATATAGCAAATTGGAAAATTCCTGGCATGATGGTGAAAGGGATGGGAGGCGCGATGGATTTAGTGGCCTCGGCTAAGAACATTATTGTTGCAATGATGCACACCAACAAAAAAGGCGAATCAAAACTTCTGAGACAATGCACCCTTCCGTTAACCGGTGTGCAATGTGTTACCCGTGTGGTAAGCAACTTGGCCGTTTTTGATTTATCACCAAAAGGGTTTAAACTGGTCGAAAGGGCTCCAGGGGTTTCTGTAGATGAAATTAAGGCCGCGACAGAAGGCCGCTTAATAATTGAAGGAGAGATTCCTGAGATGAAGCTGTAAAACATATGTCAGTTTATTCACGTTCTAAGCACTTATGATATTAATAACAGGCGCAACGGGGATCGTTGGATCTCACGTGGCTATTGAATTGCTTAAAGCGGGAAAGAAGGTTCGCGTTCTGCACAGGAACTCTTCGAGTTTAGTGGCTTTAGAACAACTTTTACGCTATTACAGCCTACCCGATACTATTGATTATTTTGAAGGAGATATAACCGACCCCATTATTTTGTCTGAAGCAATCAAGGATTGCACCCAAGTCTATCATTGCGCAGCTTTAGTTTCTTTTGATGCGGCTCATACTTCACTGTTGCGAGAAAATAATGTGCTGGGCACAAACAATGTTGTTAATGCTTGTATAGCTAATAAGTCTAAGCTTGTTTACATAAGCTCTACAGCGTCAATTGGAGATGTGGCTGTGGAAGGCGAGCGAACAGAGGAAAGTGTTTGGACATCTGATAAGGGCAAGTCTGATTACGCCTTGAGTAAACGCTATGCTGAAATGGAAGTATTCAGAGGGATTCAAGAAGGCTTGGATGCGGTTATCGTGAACCCTGGAGTTATTCTTGGCCCTGGTAATTGGGGGAATAGCAGTACGAGTATTTTTCTTTCGGGATTGAAAGGACTAACGTTTTATACATCAGGAAGTAACGGCTTTGTTGATGCAAGAGATGTGGCCGAAATGGCAATTTCTCTTTCTAACAAGCCGAGTGTGATAGGCAGGCACCTATTAATTGGAGAGAACATTTCATTCAAGGGGTTTTTCACACTATTTCATCAACTTTTTGAAAGTAAGAAGCCCACCATTTCAATTCCAAAAAAGCCAGTTTTTTTTATCGTTAGGCTTTTATCACTGCTTGAAAAAGTCAGGCTAAACCCATTGAAGGTGACTTCAGAAAATTTGAGATCTGCTTACCGAAAGGTTGTTTACTCGAATCAAAAAATGACAGGCTTAGGGTATGAGTTCCGTTCAGTAAAGGAAGCGCTCATTTATACCAATGAAGTTTATCAAGCGCAGCACAATAGATAAGTTACCTTTTTTTAGAGTTCAAGGCTTTCAGTGAATCTTGAGATTCTACTTTTTTCAACGTGACCAATTGGGTGCTTAATATCTCCATGGATTGGTCGTAGATTTCTTCCATTTCTTCATAGTGATCTTTCCAATAATCGAGACTTTCTGTAAAGCGAGCCTTTGAAACGCTTGCTGTGTCAAAATAATTGATAAATCCTTGTTTTGCCTGGGCCTGCAAACCTTTTTTTCTAACATCTCGATGACGAAGCGCAGCATCTACAATATGAATTTCGCTCAGGTAGAAAGCCATGCTATCTTTTGATAGAATGTGTGTTGGTTTTTTAGCTGGCGCTGGATTTTTATCAGAACCGCAGCCCTGCAGTGATAATAGAATAATAGAAAGCAGAATTAGCCGGATCATCGGTCAAAAGTTATCGCCTGACCCTTAACCTCTTCATTGAATTTTCCTTGATGGAAAACACGTCTTCCGTTTACAAATGTGGAGTCAACCAGTGAGCTGAATGTGTGTCCTTCAAAAGGTGACCAACCACACTTATACAGCAAGTTTGATTTTTCTACGGTTTGAGAAGCATTAAGGTCAACTAAGACCAAGTCAGCAAAATATCCTTTTCGAATGAAGCCTCTTTTATTGATATGAAAGCAAATTGCCGGAGCATGCGAGAGTTTTTCTACAGCCCTTTCAATACTTATTCTGCCCTTTTTTACAAAGTCCATCATTGCCTGTAAAGAATGCTGAATCAATGGCCCTCCGGAAGGAGCCGACCAATAGTTCTGAGATTTTTCTTCCAGCGTATGAGGGGCGTGATCTGTAGCAACAATGTCAATTCTATCATCGAGAAGAGCCTTCCAAACACCTTCTCTATCTGCAGCTGTTTTCACAGCTGGGTTCCACTTAATGAAGGTCCCTTTTGAATCATAATCAGCATCGCTAAACCAAAGGTGGTGAATACATGCTTCAGCAGTTAGTCGCTTATCTTTTAGAGGAATGTCATTTCTAAACAACTCTGTTTCACGAGCTGTACTGATGTGCAAAATATGAAGGCGAGCATCATGTTTTTTTGCAAGAGACGCTGCTTTATTAGACGATAGGTAACACGCCTGTGCTGAGCGGATAAGCGGGTGTGCGCTCATTGGAACATTATTACCATAGCGCTCTTTATAAAGCGCGCTGTTTGCTCTGATGGTTACCTCATCTTCACAGTGCGTAGCAATAAGCAGCTTTGTATTTGCGAATATGTTTTCGAGAGCTTCTGTGTTGTCAACCAGCATATTACCAGTTGATGAACCCATGAAGATTTTAAGCCCGCAAACGTTTTTGGCGTCTGTGGCGAGCACTTGATCAAGGTTGTCATTCGTTGCGCCAAAGAAGAATGAATAATTGGCCAACGAAACGTTGGATGCCCGATCAAACTTTTTCTTTAACTCATCTTGAGTCGTGGTTTGTGGATTGGTGTTTGGCATTTCCATAAAAGTGGTCGTGCCACCAGCCACACCGGCTTTAGCTCCAGTATATATTTCTTCTTTATGAGTAAGACCAGGTTCTCGAAAATGAACTTGATCATCAATTATACCAGGCATTAGGGTAAGACCCGCGGCAGTTATAATTTCTATATCGTCTGAAAGACCTTCAGGTATATTGCCTTTAAAAACATCTTTGATGAATTCACCTTCGATGAGCACGTGACCAATGAACGATTCACCCTCGTTTACAACAGTCGCGTTTGAAATAAGTGTTTGTTTCATATCACAAAGCGCATTTGCAGCACGCCCCAAAAAGCTTCTTTAAAGATGCCGGAGCTCATCTTTGAGGTGCCCGCCACACGGTCCGTAAATACGATTGGAACTTCTACCAACTTGAAATTTTTCTTCCAGGCGCGGTATTTCATTTCAATTTGAAACGCGTAGCCAATGAATCTTACTTTATCTAACTCAATTGACTCAAGAACAGCTCTCTTGTAGCATTTGAAGCCAGCTGTTGTGTCTTTGATATTCATCCAGAGAACCAAGCGCACATACACTGACGCGTAGTATGACATTAGCACCCTTCCTATTGGCCAGTTTGCTACTTTCCCCCCTTTTACGTAACGCGAACCGATAGCGACATCCGCGCCTTGGTTTTTAGTGGCATCATACAGGCGAATCAAATCATCTGGATCATGAGAAAAATCGCAATCCATTTCGAAAAAGTATTGATAATCGCGTTCTAATCCCCATTTAAAGCCATGAATGTAAGCAGTGCCTAATCCAAGTTTTCCTTGACGCTCAGTAATATGAAGCTTTCCTCCGAAGTCTTTTTGGAGAGATTTAACTATGGCGGCTGTTCCATCAGGAGAGCCATCATCCACAATGAGTAAATGAAAATCAGAAGGCAAGGAAAAGACCTTACGAACCATCTTTTCGATGTTCTCTTTCTCGTTGTATGTTGGTATGATTACTAAAGCCTCGGACATTTCAAAAAAAACGATGCGGGCGAAGATACTTTGAAAAGTTAGATCGCCATTTCATCAATTGAAAACTCTCTCATCTTTTACATTTATTAGCAACTAAAAACGAGGTTCATTATTTTTTCTTTCGACAGTTTCGATAAAACAACTATTTTCATCGAACAACATTAAATTCTAGACTATGAAAAACGGATTACTTTCATTAATATTCTTATCGGTTTTTGCTTTTGAGTCGACTGCTCAGGTCATCCTTTTTGACCCAATTCAAGCTCCTTCGGCAGGTACAGCGTGTCAAGACTTCGAGGCTGCAAATAATATTTATGATACTGAAATTGCTGACGACTTCACAGTTCCTGCAGGTGAAACATGGTATGTAGACTCCGTTATTTTTTATGGTACTTACTCTGCTGGCGCGTTAACAGAAGCTGGCATGATAGTATCAATATACCAAAACAACGCTGGGTCAATAGGTTCCTTAGTCTTCACTGATACATTTAATACCGATGTTGACTTAAATGGGGATGGTTGGTTAACACCCACGTGGGCAACACCCGTGAACATTACTTCTGGTGATTATTGGTTGGTTGCTTCTGCAAGAAAGGATTTTGGAGGTGGAGGAGGTCAATGGTACTGGGTAAGAGATTCTAATTTAGTTGGTGAGCCGGCTATGTGGTCGAACCCTGGAAATGGTTTTGCATCAGGGTGTACGACTTTTGTCCCGATGTACTCTTGCGCCCTTTTGAATACCTCTGACTCCGGTATGGCCTTTAGAATGTTTGGCTGCTATGGCCCTAACAAACCTGCAGGAGTAGAGCTTGGAAGCGACACAACATATTGTGAGAATGGTATAATCATAACATTAGATGGATCTTCAAGTTCAATGGGAGTTGATTATAACTGGAGTACTGGAGCAACAACATCTTCTATTTCAGTAGATTCTTCAGGTGTTTATTCTGTCACTGTTACTGATTCTATAACACAATGCGCGACAGTTGACAATAAGAGTGTTACTGTGTTGCCCGTGCCCTATTACGATGTAGCGGATGTCACTACTTGTTCCAGTGCTTTACCGTATACGTTTATAGCGAATTCTCCCGGTATGAGTGTTGTTTGGCCAAGTGGCAACACATCAGTGGTTGAGACAATTGGTGTGGCAGGGACGTATGTTGTAACCCTGACTGGAAATAATGGATGCGTTGGAACGGACACATTTACGCTTACCGTGGAGGATTTAGAGCCAATAACCAGCCCCGCAGGCCCAGTTGATCTGTGCATAGGAGAGTCTTTTATGGCAGGAGTTGTTGGAACCTTTAACGAATATGAATGGTTTGAAGATGGAAATTCTGTTTCAATCTCAGATTCTTTGCTTATTAGTTCTGGTGGCGTGTTTACAGTGAATGTGACCAACCCTGATGGGTGCACTGGAACGGGAGAATTAACTGTTATTGAGCGACCAGTTCCAACACCTGTAATTCAAAGTCAATACACACTTAACTTCGATGTTCAATTGTTTATAAATGGAAATTTCACAAGCTATGAATGGTCAAATGGAAGTACGTCAAATTCCATTACGGTTACTCAAAACGGAACGTATACCGTAACTGTAGTTGATGCGTTTGGATGCGAAGGATCTGGCTCAACCTCGGTTAATTCAGTTGGAATAGAAGACCCGATTGCAAATCAGGTTGCAGTTTATCCAAATCCAACGAGAGACAATGTTTCATTTACTTTCCCGAATACGTGGATAGATAATGCTTCAGTCACACTCTTTGACACGCAAGGCCGTGAGGTATCATCATTTAATGTGAACGCAAACACACACTCAATGTCGCTTGACCAAATGAGTCCTGGTGTTTACTTAATTCAGTTTACCTCTCCTGAAGGCACTGGAAACACATCATTGATTTTAACAGAATAATCTACGATCCTATACCTACCTATCTATGAAGGGCTGCTCTTATGAGCGGTCCTTTTTTTTGCATGTAGTTCTCAAGGGAGATGATTCTAACGTATTCTTTTATGAATCAAAAAGCTAATATTGACACATCAAATCTTTTGCCTTTAAAGTGAATTAATTATGAAGAATCGAATACTCGTTTTTGTATCCATTTTAACCTCAGTGACTTCATTCGCGCAACCGAATGCGGAGGAGTTTAATACATTCTTGCAATCGTGTTATGAGAAGTTTGATTTGCCAGCAATGTCTGTATCTGTTGTAAAAGACGGAAGGGTTGTGCTGAACTCCAATTTTGGCGAGAAAAGCGAAAAGTCAAAAACGGGAGTGCCCAATGAAAACACACTGTATGCAATTGCTTCGCTTTCAAAAGCGTTTACTTCTGCAGCCATCGGGATGTTGGTAGATGAAGGCAAACTCAAATGGGACGATAAGGTTGTAGAGCATTTGCCATGGTTTGCACTCAACGATCCTTATGTTACAGCAAATATTACCATCGAAGATTTATTGTGTCACAGAAGCGGACTCATCACCTTTGACGGAGACTTGCTGTGGTATGGAAGTAATTATACGAGAGAAGAGGCTATTAAGCGACTCAGAGAACGCCCGCTTACGTATGGCTTTAGATCAGAGTTTGGCTATCAAAACTTGATGTTTATGACCGCAGGTGAAGTGATCGAAAGCGCTTCGGGAATGACGTGGGATGAATTTATTGAAACCCGCATTTTGAAACCCATAGGAATGGTAAGAACAACGTCTTCATTTCAAAAATTCTCAACGGACTTTAATAGTGCGAAACCACACTTGAAAGGGAAGGAGATTTTTATGTTGAGTTATGACAACAGCGGAGCAACGGCCGCATTAAATTCTAGCACCGCGGATATGAGCAAGTGGATAGACTTTTGGCTGGACAACGGTATAGTCAATGGCGACACCTTGCTTTCCGCACAATCGATCAAAAAGCTTTGGTCAACGCATACACCATTGGGCGTTGGAAATTTTGACGAACGCAACGGCACACATTTTAAAGGCTATGGAATGGGCTGGTTCTTAATGGACTATGACGGCAAAAAAGTAATTCATCACGGAGGCGGTTTGCCGGGTTATATTTCAAAGGTGGCCATCATTCCTGAAGATAATTTGGGGATTATTGCATTGACAAATGACATGAGTTCTGTACCAAGCTTATTGATGTATGCAGTGATTGATTGGGCCAACGGAAAGGACTACACTAAGTGGATGGATATGTTTTATGAGTTTAAGGTAGGTGGTGACCAAAGAGAGTCTGACAATATGCAGGAAAGACTTGAAACAAAAAAGGCAGACCCAAGAATGCTTCCTGTGACTGATTACTTGGGCATTTACGAAGACGTGATGTATGGAAAGGCCGAAGTAAGTATGGGAGAAAGTGGATTGATCATGTCACTATTACCAGCGAAAGAATTGTTCACGGGTAATATGGAGCCGTGGAATGATCATGCGTTCAAGTTCGAGGTAAACGATCCGTTCCTTCCTTTCGGAGTTGCAAATTTTGATGTCAAAGAAGATGTAATCAAAGGCTTTACGATAGAGCTACCGAACAATGACTTCCATTTTAATAAACTCTATTTCAAGAAGCAATAGATTAATACAGACGCTCAAGTTGGCTCACTATTCTTTGGGCTGCCATGGTGCTAATTCTTTTGTTCAATTCGCTTCGATGTGCACTATAGAAAGCTAGTTCTGTTGATGACATGAGACCAACTACAGGCCAGATTAAGAATGATTTGAACTCAGGATCCTGTTTTGACGCTTGAATGATAATCGATTCTTGATTCACTTGTTTCAGCGCATTAAAGCTTTTGTGGTATTTATTTACATACTGCTTTGCTAGCAATATCAACAGCTCATTTTGAAACTTTAAGATTGGGCGCATCACTTCATTTTGAAATCCTTCTATTTCGCCTTTGGTTGGCTGTAAACTTAATAGAGGTCTGATTTCGGTTACCACAGTGTCTCTTGAACGTTCTTCCATGCTATAGAAACAATGCTTGAGGCTGAAAGTTGACATAAAAAAAGCCCCGCGAACATTCGCGAGGCTTCTTTATTAATATTTCCTGTGATTACTTAACCACAACTCTGAATGCGTCTCCAGATGTTGTTTCAATAAGGTAAAGACCTTTGTTTAACCCTGAAAGATCAGTGCTAGAAACATTCGTTTCAGACATCATCAATTGACCAGTCAAGCTGTAAAGGTTGAATGATACTTTCTGATTGAAGTAAAGAGACTCACCATTGTTAGGGTTAGGCCAAGCTTTAACACTTGTGTTACCAACCTCTTCAACAGATAAGTATTGGTTCATTGCGTTTGGTGTTGCCATATCAAAAACAACCCATGGCTCACCGCCATCAGTCTCACGACCAAACGATTGGTTTGAGTCAAGCGCTGTATAATCAACTTCGTCAATCAACTCAGCAGTACAGCCATTCAAGTATGAAATGGCAACATAGCCGCCAGCAGCATCTAACTCGAAGTTGGCGTGAAGAGGACCTTCTGTTGTTTCATTATCTGCCCAAATGATAGCGTATCCTCCAGCAGGAACAACTTCAGTCACACCCATAGCAATTTGAAACTTGGTGATGTCTAAATCGTCATTCGTGAAGTACAATCCTTCTAAAGGCATATCAACAGCGCTGGTGTTGTAAACCTCAATCCAATCATCGTAATCACCATTCTCATCTTGATAAGAAGATGCATTATCAGCCATCAACTCATTGATCAATAAGCTTGGAGCTGGCATTGAAGTTGTGTCAAGATCTGTAAAGTACATTGGAAAGATTTGATAATTATCAAGGTATGGAGCTGAGTTATCAAACTGGCCACCAATACCTGTTAAGTTGAATAGACCAGCTGGAGCAACCGCCCAATTGTCATCCACATCTGTGTCAGAATCGATTCGCATTGTTATAGTATCTCCAAGGCAAGTCAATAACCTTACATTACTTGAACCTCCATTTGGCCATTCGCCAGCATCAATTACTTGAACATTATTGATTCTGATTGGCTCAGATTCTGTCATTTGACCAGGCGCTTCAACGAGCATTGGCTCTGGAATTGGATTTCCAGAATTAAGCACGGTAATTGAGTCAACGAAAAACTCAGTTAAGCCATTGTAGAAATCAATTTCACCTCTTGCCAAAAGAGAATCACCTTCAGCAACTTCATAGTTGCTCACATCATTGAAGTTGAAAATATTGATTCCTTCAGCATCCCAAAGGGTAAAAGAAAGACCATTGTTTCCGTCTAAGTCAACGCCCAAAACCACACCTGTCGTCCAGTATGTATTGCCTAATGAATCTGGCTCCCCGTTAGCGTCATCGTTGTTGATGTCAGCGATCGGCTGGAAGTTGTCGTTATCGTTAATGGTGATTTCAATTTCGTTATCGACTCCAATAATTGCATTCACAACGTTTTGTAAAACAAATACCACATTCTCAGGGTTCTCTTTCGTCACGTCATTAATTACAGTTACGACAACCGTATCAGTAATACTTTGGAAGGCTGGTGCAGTAATCACGATCGGCAAAGCAACATCCGTGGTGTAGTCATTGCCTATCATTGCAGTAGAAGATCCATCTACAGCAATCTCTACTGTAGCTGCATTAGCCGTAAGATTATTGCAGGTATAAATCAACTCATACGATGAAGCATCAGCTTCTTCTGTTGTCAAGTCAGAACTTAAGAAATTAAACTCAGGTGCCGGAGTGTTACCACCAAAGTAAACACTGTCACAATAGAACGTGTCGTTTGCTCCCATAACTCCAAAGTCGAAGAAAATGGAAAGCATGTTATAGTCGAGGGCATAGTTAATAGCTGGAGTACCAAGTGTGTTATTGGTAAAATCAAATACCAATGTTTCCCATCCATTAGCTACAGTAGTGAGCATCTGAGTTTCAACACTCTGTGCTGGTGTGCCTACAACTTCAGTTTTTAGATTAATTGACAACCCAGCAGCTGGTGAATACACCTTTGCCGAAACTTTACTTGCAAGCGCGGTAAATGGAATTACGGCAGCTAATCCAGCCGGTGTGCTTAACGTAACTCCTGCCCAAACCTGAGCACCAGCAGTTTTAACGACCTCTAAAACATTGTTTGTTGCATTCATTGGATCTAAGGCCAAAGCTGATGTATTTCCACCGAAAGGCGTAGTGGTATAGTCAACACTTGCAGTATCATCCCATGTAATTGGAAGATTGATCTGAGAGCTTAAGTTCCAAACAGTGTCAACCATGATTGCATCAATCGTCAAATCTGTACCATTATTGAATTGTCTAACGCCTACTCGTCCGGGGTTGATGTCACTAACTCCGGCTGTCAAAGGACCAACAAGCGGCAAAGCGGGCTCAGCAGCAATAGGGGTTGATGAGTCAAAAACAAATAGGCTAACTTCATCATTAGTGGCGCCAGCAATAATGGTATACTTTAAAACCACTAATAGAGTATCGCCTTTTAAGAATGGAGTTGTGTCATAAGTTCCAGAGCCAGAACCATTAGAAAGTCCAAAATTAACCGCATTTGGATTTGTGGCGTCTTGTTGAAAAAACACACGGCCCCGATAATTAAAAGAAGCAAGCGCCTCCATGAAGTGGAAAAAATAACCACTTCCGCCAACCGCATCAACACTAATTAGGAAGCTTGCGTATGTGCTTCCAGTTGCAACTTCTGGAAAAGAAAGATTGATATCCTCACCTGATCCAGTGCTAATTGCAGCCCCGCCAATTCCCGGAGAAGAATATTCAGGAAACGTAAGACTTGCAGCCCCAACAGAAATTGGGTTACTTCCTGCACCACTGTGCGCAGTCCATCCATTTGCCGTTAATAAAGTACCTGAAGTGTAATCGAAGTCCTCAACTAGGAGTTGTCCTTTAGATATAAATGAGGCGCCTAACAATAGTAAAAACGAGAGTAAAAGCTTTTTCATGTCAAAATTTTTTATTTATGCAAAGGTGAAAAGTTTACCCAATTAAACATTAAGAAAATATTAATTAACTTGATTATTAGTTAACTAATTGAGCCTTGATGCCACAACAACGGGAAGACGAAACCGTTCTTTTTCGTTTTTAAGGTTAAAGGCTTCCGCCAAAATGATGTGTATGCCTGTCGTTGCTTTTTCGCCATTATCTTTGGTGCCGTCCCATGTAAAGCTTCCATTAGCGCCAATTAGCTGGTTGCTTGCTACTGTTTTTACTTTTATTCCTCGATCATTGAAAACGCGAATGGTCATAGAATAACCCGCTGCAGGAAAGTTGTAATTGATGTTTACCACATCTTGGTATCCATCATTGTCAGGGGAAATGAATTCACTGCTTAATACTACACCTGCCGTTTCACTTGCATTTTGATAGTCTTGGGAGTTTCGGTAACCCGGAGTTGCATAGTTTTTAGTAGAAGAGGCTGAATGCCAATTTCCTTCGTCATCGCTCGCACGAGAGGGACTCAAGCGCTCCAATGAAACACCATCTAAATCATCGAGCAAGGCAAAGTGTAAATCCTCAGAATAATCAAAGCGATCCATTAGTCGGCCCAGTTGATCGTACAAAATCACAGAACCTTCTCCATTTGAATAGCTCGGTAGATTCATGACGTGCAGGTTTTGAGCAACTGTGAATGGATAGTTTGAAATCACATCGTTATTGTCTTCACAAAGTGCTATGTAGTCTTGTGAGGCAATGATTTTAGAGGTGCTAGATATGTCATTGAAGCGAAGGCTATCATTGGAATCAAAATAAGCCAGTGCCCAACCATTGAGGTCAATATCGTATTGAGAAATGTTATAGAGCTCTACAAAGTCACTTCCTGAGCCGCGGGGGTTAGACAAAACCTCATTGATGACAACATCTCCAGAATCGTGTAAATACACCTCAAAGCTCAAGTCATAACTTAGGATACCAGCGCAGTTACTTAATGAATCTATTTCTATTGAATAAACTTTTACTCCTTCGAACTCATTATCCGCATTGATTATGCCGATGTCAGAAAGCGCGTAAAAAAGCACTTGATATTGATCGTTATTGATCTTTGTGGATAGATTGCTGAGAGTATCAAGGCGGCCATTAAAGTTGAGTTCAATGCTCGTTTTACTTGTAAACAGAGCAGAAACAATCTCCAGCTCTGGAGCCGGACCGTCTACAAAGATTGAATTTTCTTCGCCAGGTGTTCCTCCAGTTTGTGCGTCACTTTCTCTCCAGTTTGATGATGATCCGCATACATCATTGGGATTAACGCGCTCTAAACTCCAACCGCCATTTGATTTCTCAGCATCAACATACCAGCTTTCAGAGTAGTTTATCTGATCAACTATTCGATTACCAAGTTCAATAGAAATTGCATCACCAGAGTTGTTTAAACTGGGCAAAGACGAACAAGGAATCACCTTTCCGAAGGCAGTAAATAAGGAGGCGTTGTTATCATCACAAACGATGATATATTCTCCTGGCAGGATTGATCCATTGATCAGTGATGAAGAACTCGAAGCATCTGAAATGCGCAAACCTTCAGTGGAGATGAGCTTAGCGCTTCTATTGTAAATTTCAATGTATTCTGCATTAGGTAAAGGCGATGACTCAGACAGTGTAGGATAAATCTCATTAATGATAAGATCATATGGAGCGGGGCTTGATCCGATTCCAATCTCAAACGAGTCGCTGATCAAGGCATTGCCCACACAATCACTCTGGCCAGAAATGATGAGCGTATAGATAATACTTGAATCCAGGTTTGCAGATAGGGTCAATGAAACGGATTCAAAAAAAGCATCGGGCAGAACAGACTGAATGATAATGCCATTATCTATAGTGTAACTTCCGTTGACTAGAGATGCGCTGTCCATGACCTCATCAAAAACGACTTGAATCTCTGAAAGGCTAATGATTGATACTTCTGTTGCTATAGGAGCGGTAATGTCTGGCTCAACATCATACACACTGTTTTGCTGTCCGGGTGTTCCTCCATTTGAATTGAATGAGGCAGTCCAATTATTCTTTCCGCTACATGGAGTTTCTGGATTGACTAATTCTAATGAATAACCACCATTTGCTTTTTCGGAATCATTGTACCAAGTATCACTATAGGAGAGCTGGTCAATGACCAAGCTGTCAATTATGATTGAAATATCATCGCCAGAATTGTTAAGTGCGGGTAAAGAGGAAAGCCCGATGGTACGCCCAAGTGCGTTAAAAGAAGCGGTATCTTCTTCATCACATAATATCACATATTCCCCTGGACTTAGCACTTCAAAAGAGCTCACCATGCCTGAGCTGGAAGCGTCAGAAAAGGAAAGGTTAGACAGGTCGAAATAGAGGTTTGTAGGATTGAATAATTCAACGAATTCAAACTCTGGTAAACCAAAGGAAGGTGTCGGATCAGCCATGATTTCATTGATCACAATGTCGCGGTATCCAGGAGTGCTGAATTCATAATAGATAAATGCAGTCTGGACGTTTGATAGGGCGTTTCCGCTTACATCAGCAACTTGGTCTATCGTAAGAACGAGGTTTGTTCCAATAGTGAAGGTGGAGCTGAAGGTCATGTCTACCGATGTTGGTGATGACAGCACTGCCAGGCTTGGTGAACCCAGTCCATTGCTTACAGAATAATTGGCCAATGTTTCTGCACTGGTTTGATCTAAAGGTTCATTGAAAGTGACGTTCAGTGTGTTTGCTGAAGTCGCCATTGCGCTTAGAACTTCAGGTGACTCATTATCGAGGTAAGCATTACCAGTTATTATAAAGTCATCGAAATAGAATTTATCAGACCGGGTGCTGGTATACTGACATAGCACACCAAAATATTGAGAGGCTTGATGAGTGGTGTCTTGCACATTTCCTTGTGAAACGAACGTATAATTCAAGCTTGTATCTGCTAGCAATTCCCAGTTACCATCTGTATCTCGCGTTGCTTTTACAAGAACCTCAACATTAGACTCGTTCAATAAATCGTCTGCTCCGTCAATGATTTCGGTGATGGTCATTCCGGTTTGTCGGTAAAGACTTACCTCATCATCTGTGTTGCCGAGTTGTATGAAATAACCATTGAGCGCACCCTCCAAATCACTTTGATCGCTTACCAAATAAATTCTAGCCTTATTGCTTGCAGAAGGGTTGAACTCTAGGCGAACGTAGCACTCCCAGCTTGCGGTGTCTATCGCAACGGATGAAGTATAGAGATAAGATGTATCGGTTACAGCAGGAGCGTTGAGGTGTAATTGATTGTTGAGGTCAACTTCAAAGTTCGCCTGTTCGCCCAGCCATGCGGGGTTATTAGTAAAATCACCGTCAGTAAAAGAATCGGACAACTGACTAAAAACGGTCAGAGGAAACAAAAGAAGAAGAGTTAATAATCGCTTCAATGACCGCAGTTTAGAGGGATTTAAACAAATGTAATTATCCTATTTTTGAGCGCGAATTAAGTTAGCGTTAAAATCATGAGGATAGCTGTTGTTGGGGCCACTGGAATGGTAGGCCAAGTGATGTTGAAGGTTTTAGCTGAACGGAGTTTTCCGATTTCAGCTCTATATCTAGTGGCCAGTGAAAACTCAGTTGGTCAGGAGATCATGTTTGGAGGAATCTCTCATAAGGTTATAGGATTGGCTCAAGCGCTTTCATTGAAGCCAGACATTGCTATTTTTTCAGCTGGTGGTTCTATCAGTCTTGAATGGGCACCCAAGTTTGCGCAAGTGGGAACAACGGTCATAGACAATTCTTCCGCTTGGAGAATGCTGGAAGACAAAAAATTGATCGTTCCTGAAATCAATGGCCACCTTATAACGAAGGAGGACAAGATCATTGCCAATCCAAATTGCAGTACCACTCAAATGGTGCTTGCGCTCAAACAAATTCATGCCCAGTATGGCATCGAACGATTGGTTATTTCGACCTATCAAAGCGTATCCGGAACGGGAGTAAAAGCGATCGAGCAATTGCAAAATGAACGCCAAGGTAAAAAGGGCGAGATGGCTTATCCTTATCCTATAGATATGAATTGTTTGCCTCATGGGGGTGATTTTGATGAGGACGGAAACACCAGTGAAGAGATGAAGTTGGTGCACGAAACGCGAAAGATTTTGGGTGATGACAGCATTCAAATTACAGCAACGGTCGTCCGTGTTCCTGTGAAGGGCGGTCATAGTGAAGCAGTGAATGTTGAGACTAAGAAGCCTTTCGAACTTTCAGCCATCAGAAAAATAATTGGAGGCACACCCGGTATCGTGATGCAAGACTTTCCTGAAACAAATACGTATCCGATGCCATTATATGCAGAAGGTAAAGACGCTGTTTTTGTAGGTAGAATAAGACGTGATACCTCAAGACCTAATGCTTTAAACATGTGGATTGTGGCGGATAACTTACGCAAGGGTGCCGCGACAAATGCAATACAAATTGCGGAAATTGTGAAGGATTTGTGATGAAAAATTACAGCATTGGAATTTTTGTACTTGTGTCAATTTCATTGGTTTCTTGTGAGCCGATGGGTAATGGTGTTCCACAAAAGCAAAAACAAATTATTCGCAACCTTCCCACGGAAGACCGCCAGTATTTATTAGAACCGCTTGAGGCTTCTTTGGATGATGTCCGATCAATCATTGAAAACAACCAAAGCTTATTTGAGTCTGATTATGATATTGATAGCAATGGAATAAAGGGAAATGTGCGGTTTAAATTATCAGGACGAGACACCTCCTTGATTTACGCATTCTTGAGCGATGGATTTAGAAGAGAAACACATCAGCGCTTTTTGGACGATAAAGGAGAGCTGTTTTTTGATGAAAGTGAAGTGCTATGGTTGAATCAAGAGGGAGACGTTGTTGACAAAAGAGCTTATAAACTCTATTTTGAAGAAGGAAAGGAACTCATTTCTTCTTATGGTAAGGTGGTATTTAATGAGAGAGACTATCCATCAAACTGGGTAACTATTCAACCCACCAAAGAAGAGGTAAAATTTGTGCTGCGAATAGGCGGAATTAGATTGATCTGCAATTCGCTTGCTCTAGAATATTTGGCTAAGTTTGTCAACTGGAGTTAAATGTTTTTTACAGTCATTCGTTGAAATTGAGAGCTAGCAGCGCTAGCTAACCAAACACCAAGCCTGATGATGTGTCGTAAATCGATACTATTTCTTGCCATATTCATTCAAAGTTTTTCGCTTTTTGCGCAAAGACCTTCAGTTGTAATTACGCCTGATTTTGACGCGACTGATCCCGCTAACAGGGCAAAGTATGAGCAGTATTTAGAGAATCATCCATTTTCGAAACGAAAACATTACACCAAGGAAGAGTTAAAAGCAATTCCGAAAGAAGATCGCCCAGACTTGGGATGGGAGCAGGATTTTTTAAGAACGATGGACCCCGTGTTGGGAAGGCCAGCTAACGAACGGCTTATTAATGCACACAATGCAGTAGATGCTTATCAAGCAAGCCAAGCGGGAATCCCAGGGTCTGTTACCATTCCTTGGATTGAACGTGGCCCAAACAATGTCGGTGGCAGAACAAGGGCTATTGTGTTTGACCCAAACGACCTAACCAATAAAAAAGTCTGGGCTGGTGGTGTTACGGGTGGATTGTGGTATAATTCTGACATTACAAATGCGGCATCACAGTGGATAGCTGTAAATGATTTTTGGGACAATCTTGCGGTTACTACAATAGCGTTTGATCCAAATAACAGTCAAATCATTTATGTAGGAACTGGAGAAGGTTTTGGAACAGGAAGCAGTCGTGGAGCCGGTGTTTGGAAAAGCACAAACGGAGGAACGTCTTTTACCCAACTTTCTGCTACAGATGATTATTATTATGTGAACGACCTTGTTGTAAGAGACGAGAGTGGGGTCAGCGCATTGTACGTTGGAACTAGTCAAATGTACTATCAAGGTGCTTGGCAAGGATTTGCTAACACCTCACAAGGTATGTTTCGCTCTACAAATGGCGGTACAACATTCACACAAGTAATGCCTACAACAGGAGTGGCCAATAGCTTCTATGCGCCAGCCGATATTGAAATAGCTGCAAACAATCGCATTTGGGTCGGAACAAGAGCCAATTCCTATGGTAATGGAGGTGGTACGATTTTGTATTCTGATAATGGAACGACCTGGACTGTATCAACCGTTAGAGGATCAAATAGGCGGGTTGAGATTGCTTGCGCACCAAGTAACAGCAATGTAGTTTATGCTGTAGTTGAAGCTTCCAGCGCAGTAGATGAAGTTATTAAAACCACGAATGCTGGAACGGCATGGACAAGTTCATCGTCATCGATGACTATAACTGAACCCGCGGATGTCGATAACGGAATTCCCAATACTGACTTTACCAGAGGTCAAGCGTGGTACGATCTTGTCTGCGAAGTTGACCCGACTGATGCTAACACATTATATGTTGGCGGAATAGATCTATTTAGATCTTCGAATGCTGGGTTAACTTGGTCGCAAATCTCGAAATGGAGCAATAATAATAACCTAGCAGCTTTATCATGTCCGCTGGTTCATGCAGACCAACATGCATTCGTATTTAGACCAGGAGCAGCGAATGAGGCTGTAATTGGCAATGATGGTGGGGTTTATTACGCATCTTCATTATCTACCGCGGTTAGTTCACCGAGCGCTATTTCACACCAAGTTTCATATTACAATGTCACTCAATACTACGCTTGCGCCATGAACCCAACGACTGGTTCTAATGTGTTTTTGGCTGGCGCACAAGATAACGGCACGCAGCGTTATACTTCTATTGGTGTTAACTCCACATCTCAGGTATTTGGTGGTGACGGAGCATTTTGTTTTATTGACCAAACAAATGGTAATCAAGCTATTGCATCCTATGTTTTCAATAGTTTTTATTATTCCTCCAACGGTGGAGCATCATTCGGAACAACTTTAATTGCAGATCAAACTACTGGTTCTTTTATCAACCCTGCAGATTATGATGATAATCAGAACATACTTTATTCTTGCAAAGACGTTAATTCAATTTATCGAATAAGCGGAATAGGGACCTCGCCCATCACTTCTACGGTTACTATTAGTGGCATGTTCTCAAAAGCCACTCACATTAAAGTATCGCCATACACTACCATCTCAACGAAACTGTTTATTGGAACAGGTGGTGGTAATTTATATAAGGTTACTAGCGCCAATATTGGAGTGAGCCCTACAGTAGTCAATATTGCTGGAGCATCGTTTCCAAACGCAACAATTTCTTCTGTAGAATTTGGAGCGTCAGAAGATGAAATCATCGTAACATTCTTTAATTACGGAGTTAATAGTGTTTGGTATACGTCAAACGGAGGGACAACCTGGACTTCGAAAGAAGGAAACTTGCCGGACATGCCCGTGAGATGGTCGCTTATGAATCCAACGGACAGCAATGAAGTGATTTTAGCAACCGAGGTTGGAGTCTGGTCAACCAATAATTTTCTAAGCGTTAGTCCAACATGGATTCCATCCAACTCAGGCTTAGCTAATGTTCGTGTAGATATGCTTCAAACGCGCACTAGTGACTCAGAAGTTATTGCCTCCACCCACGGTAGAGGCTTGTTTTCATCTTCCTACTTGAGTTCTGCATGTTCTTATCCTACAAGTGTAGCAGCCACTAATATTGGCTCCAGCACTGCAGATCTTTCTTGGACAGCTGGGGCAACTGAAACGGCTTGGAATATAGAGTATGGCTTATCTGGTTTTACGCAAGGCACGGGCACTTCAGTAGCTACAACTTTCAACCCCTACAGTCTTTCGGGCCTAGCTACCGGATTTACATATGATTTTTATGTTCAGGCCGATTGCGGTGCGGGTTCCACTAGTGCTTGGGCAGGCCCTTATTCTTTCTCAACAGTGTGCGGACCTATTACTGCATTTCCCTATACCATGGATTTTGAGGCAGGATCTCCTTGCTGGACAGTAATTAATGGTGGCGATGCTAACACTTGGGTCTTGACTTCTGGTCAAGGTGTAGGCGGAGGGTTTAGCGCGAACATTACCTTTAGTCCTGCAGCACATGACGATCATCTGGTTACACCTCAATTTACAGTAACCAATGGAGTTTCAAACCGATTCAGTTTTTCTGCTAAAAACCAGAGCTTAGCATATCCCGAAGACTTTGATGTTTATGTTTCAACATCAGGAAATGCCGCAGTTAATTTCACGAATATCATTGCCCAAGATATATTTCCATCAACAGGAAGCTACACAGACTATTCTTACGACTTGTCTGCTTTCGATGGCCAAGCGATTTATGTTTCTATTTATTCTAATACCACGGACGAATGGTTGCTTTACATTGATGATGTGGTCATTGACGCACCTTGCTCAGTAATAAATACAAGTATTCCTGTAACGGCCTGCGATAGCTATTTGTGGAACAACACAGGGTTAACCTATAGTTCAGGCGGTAATTTCATAGACTCCAACATTTCGGCTGCCGGTTGTGATTCCATCGTCACCTTAAACTTAACTATAAATAGCGGCAATTCAGGTTCAGAGGCTGTTACTGCTTGCGATACATATACTTGGGCAACGAATGGGCAGACCTACACGGCATCAGGTTCATATGTGGACACATTGACGAATGCCTCTGGTTGTGACTCTATTGCTACATTGAATCTCACCATTACAAGCGGCCTCTCTAGCTCTGAGACGGTGGTCGAGTGCGACACATACACGTGGCCGCTCAATAGCAGTGCTTACACGGTTTCGGGGTCATATGTTACTACTGTTACAAGCACAGGTGGTTGCGACTCTGTTGTTACTCTAAACCTTACCATAAACAATAGCAATTCGGGATCAGAAACGATCACAGCGTGTGCTGCGTATACTTGGCCTGCTAATAGCACTGCTTATACAACTTCAGGAACCTACACCACGACTCTTACAAATGCATCAGGTTGTGATTCAGTAGCAACACTGAATTTGACCATTACCGGTAATACACTTTCCCTTAGCACAACTGCAACAGCAGTTTCATGCACTGGAAATAGTGATGGTGCAATAGACTTAACAGTAACTGGCGGTGTCGCCCCTTTGAGTTTTAATTGGAATAGCGGCCAGGCCACAGAGGATATTACAAACGTAAGTGCGGGTATATATTCAGTTACTGTAATTGATAATACAGGATGCACTGAATCAGCGAATGATACAATTACAGAACCAGCCCTTTTAGATGGGGGAATAATTTCTACGAACTAATGATGATTAAAGGACTTCTTTCTCGCCTAGCTAAAATGAGCATTGTGGCAGTATTCTTTGCTCCAATGATATTGAGTGCACAAACTATTGATAGTGTTTGTTTTAATGGAATTCCAGATTCGTTGACAAGTACTGCACCCGCTACAGGCGGTGATGGTGCTTTTACCTATGAATGGCAGGATTCAGTTTCCGGAGGATCATGGGCTTCAATTGCAGCTTCAAATAGTTTAGATTTTCAGCCAAGCTCATTGACCCAATCTACTTATTTCAGAAGAAAAGTCACTTCTACGAGTTGCGGAACTGCCTATTCCAACCCGGTTCAAATACACGTATTCGATGTATTTGACACGATTTCAACATCAGTTACTAATGTTACGTGTAATGGCGCAAGCACCGGGGCGATTTCTCTGACCATTACAGGGGGAAATACACCGTATATATATTCTTGGTCTAACGGAGGAAGCGCTTCTTCAGCAACAGGCTTGACAGCGGGTACATATACAGTAACCGTAACGGACGCTGCTGGATGCGGCACATTAAACTACTCGTTCACTATTAGTGAACCAACGGCATTGGTTGCATCAATTGGCTCGACTATTAATGTTGTTTGTAATGGAGGAAACACGGGCTCTGCTATCGCTACTGCAACAGGTGGAACAGGAGCGTATACATATGCTTGGAGTAATGGCGCTTCATCTGCATCAATCATCGGATTAATTGCGGGCACATACACTGTTACGGTTACAGACGCGAATGGCTGTACAGATACTGAATTAACGACAATTTCGGAACCGGCTGCTTTAGTAGCATCTATTGCTTCATCTACCAATGTTTTGTGTAATGGAGGCTCCAATGGTGCTGCCACGGCCACAGCTTCTGGTGGAACAGGAGCCTATACATATGCCTGGAGTAATGGAGCCAGTTCTGCAACAGCAACAGGTTTATTAGCCGGAACATATACTGTGACGGTTACAGATGCAAATGGATGCACGGATACCGATGCCGTGATAATTTCAGAGCCTACGGCATTGGTTGCAAATGTTGCTTCATCTAACAACGCCTCATGTAATGGATCAAATGATGGTTCAGCCACAGCATCAGGTGCTGGAGGAACGGCACCTTACTCGTTTTTATGGAGTAATGGAGCTGGCACAGCTGGGGCAACAGGCCTTTTGGCAGGCAGTTATACTGTTACGGTAACAGACGCTAATGGATGCACAGATACTGATGTAGTTACTATTACCGAGCCCGCTATACTAGTGGCTTCAATTTCCGGAAACGTCAATGTTTCTTGTAATGGAGGCGCAAACGGATCGCTCACCGCTTCAGCAACAGGTGGCACAACAGCATATACGTATTTATGGAGTGACGGATCAACCGCGGCAACAGCCGCTGGGTTATCAGCCGGAACTTATACTGTGACTATTACAGACGCTAATGGATGTTCAGATACTGAGAGCGCTACTGTAACTGAACCAACTCTTCTTGTTTTAAGCACATCTGCTGTAAATGTTACATGTAATGGTGGCTTAGACGGTGCGATTGACCTTACTGTTTCTGGAGGAACGACATCATATACCTTCAGTTGGAGTAATGGCGCGGTAACTGAGGATATCAATTCAATTTCAGCAGGTACATACACGGTGACTGTAACCGATGCGAATGGGTGCAGTGACAATACATCAGAAACATTAAGCGAGCCAGCAGTTCTTACTGGTGGATCAATTATTATTGGAAACTAGAATGTTAAAAAGAAGCAACATAGGAGGATTAATTTTGGCTGTTTTTGGACTTCTATGGTTTGCTGTGGCCGTTCAAGCTCAAGTTGTTGATACGATCTGTTTTAATTCTACTCCTCCTGCGTTTTTGAATAATTCCTTACCGGAGGGATCGAATGGGGTATATACGTATGAGTGGCAAGATTCAACAGCCTCAGGTTCTTGGCAGATGGCTCAAGGTGCAAATACAGATACTTCCTATCAATCAGGTGCGCTTACTGAAGACACTTATTTTAGAAGGAAATCTGTGTCTCTGGTTTGTGGAGAAGAGGCCTATTCAAATGAGGTTATGATAATGGTTTATGACGAGCTTGACACAAACCAAGTTGACATTGAAAACACTACTTGTCCAGAGCGCAATGATGGCTCTTTAAGCCTTTCTGTAATTGGAGGAGCGGGGAATTACGCCTATGCTTGGAGTAATGGTGATAGCTCATCTAACATAACCGATCTTGCAGGTGGAGTTTATGATCTTACAGTTACCGACCAAGCAGGCTGCTCTTTTACATCGTCATTTGAGGTTCAGTCAGATAATGAAAGCCCCATGATGTCGTTTGCGGAGGATACACTTTTCGTTTGGAGCTCACCAGTGATTGGTTCACCGGGATCCTATGATCAATATTTATGGTCAACAAGTTCTACAGACTCAACGACTGCGATTGAAGCATCTGGAAGCTACACACTTACCGTGTTTAATGAAGCGGGGTGTTCAACGAGTGATACAGTATTTGCCGTGCTGATTCTTGGTCAAAAGAACTTAGAGTCGTTGAGCTTAAAAATATTCCCAAACCCTACACGTGATCTTTTGCACGTTCAGCTAAGCAATAACGAGATGCCTCAAATGCTGTCTTTGTATGATCTGGCTGGAAATAAGGTGTTAGAGGTTGAGAACGCTGATGAGCTTAATGTTACATCAATAGCCGCTGGAGTTTATACCTTGTCTATTCAACTTCAAGGGTCAACCTTTTTGAAGAGGGTTATTATTCAGTAGGACTTAATTAGCTTTTCAAACTTCTTTCAAACACAAAGGGTCCGAAAGGGAGCAGAGCGGCAATAAACCCATAGATAACTTTTAGAACTTCCCACTTGAGGAGATAAGCCACATAGAGCATTTGGGCGATATAGGCCATAAACAATAATCCGTGAGCCCACCCAACGTATTTTACCATCAGCGGCATACCAGCCATATACTTGAGCGGCATACCTATCAAAACCAATAAAAGAAAGGACACACCCTCTGCGCGACTAATCAGAATGAATCGTCTAAGATGAATTTGTTGTTTTGCTTCTGAGCTCATGCCGCGAATGTAGTTCTTGATCTGAAACGAACAATTTACTGTGATAATTCTTTACTTTTCTGCACTAATCCTTAATCTATGCATAAATCTATAATTGCCCTTGGCTTTATTCTAGCAAACGTGGCTGCGATAGCACAGGTGAATATTCACCTTACAAACTCCGAAGTGACTGAAATTTTGGCGGGAAACTATAACCCAAATGATTATCAACCCTCCGTCTCTTTTACGGATCCACACGCAATTGCCGCGGAGCTTAGCTCTCGGGTAAATGCTGATTCATTGCGGAGCTATTTGAAACGAATGAGTGCGTTTGAAACGCGAAATACAGGATCAGACACCATTTCTGATTCAAGAGGGATTGGTGCTGCTAGAAGGTGGGCATATCAAATGTTTGAAAAGTTTAGCAATGAAAATGAGAGTCGATTAAAAATTTCTTTTCTTCAATTTGATAGAAACATATGTGGTATTACTCAGCATAAAAATGTAGTAGCCGTTTTGCCAGGAAAGCAAACACCGGACTTTAACTCCAGCCAAACGGGAATCATCATCATTGAAGGTCATTTGGATAGCAGATGCAATACTTCATGTGATACTTCATGTTTGGCCGAAGGAATGGAAGATAACGGAAGTGGAAGTGCTTTGGTGATGGAATTGGCAAGGGTAATGGCTAAGTATGAGTATAATCGAACCATTGTATTTATGCTTACTACCGGAGAAGAGCAAGGCTTGCATGGTGCGGAAGCAATGGCAAAATATTGCGGGGATAATAACATACCTATTGCGGCTGTTTTGAATAATGATGTTATAGGCGGGGTGATTTGTGGAGAGACGAGTTCCCCTCCTTCATGTCCAAGTGAAAATGCTGTGGACAGTACCCAAGTTAGGTTGTTTTCAGGTGGTAGCTTTAACTCACCTAGTAAGCAATTAGCGCGTTACATTAAGTTGCAATATGAAGAAGAGCTTCTTGCGCACGTTGAAGTTCCTCATTTGGTGACCATTATGACTGCGGAGGACAGAACGGGCAGAGGAGGTGATCATATTCCATTCCGAAGTGCAGGGTATCCTGCTATGCGATTCACCTCTGCCAATGAACATGGCGATGCTTCAAATGGGCCAAATTATGATGATCGACAACATACGAGTGATGACATCTTAGGATTGGACACAGACAATGACGGTCAGCTTGACTCGTTTTTTGTTGATTTCAATTACTTAGCAAGAAACGCTGTCATTAACGCGAATGCAGCAACCATGATAGCACAGAACGTGTGTTCAGATTTAGGTTTTACAGTAGAACAATCCACATAGAATTGCTTATAGAACAGAGACAAACGATTGGGATACCGTGATCACCGTTACTGAGAATATGTCTGAAGTGAAAATCATTCCCGGCTATAACCATTTCTTTTCGGTGGCTAGGGTCAATGAGGATGGAATTGAAAGCTTGTTTTCAGGAGAACAATTCATTCAAATTTTGAGTACGGACGAACCCGAGGTGAAAAAGGGAATAGAACTTCTTCAAAACAGGCCGAATCCATTTGACGAAAGCACGATGATCGGGTTTATTGTTCACGATCGCCCGCAAAGCGATAAGGCTTTGATAACTATTACAGACACTCAAGGTCAAATGGCGCAGCAAATGACCACCTCAATTAAAATGGGAGTCAATGAGATTTTATATGACCATGGGTATGGGAAAGTAAGAACTTACTTCTACAACTTGATCATAGATGGGAAAACGATCGACACAAAAAAGATGGTGTTTGTGGCGTTTTAGGCTGCCTCGGAAGCGGGCGTTTCGGTCTTGTTTTCTTCTGGGAAATAGCGCTTCTGAAATACAATGATCATCCCTATGCCAGTTGTAATGGCTGTGTCAGCGAGATTAAAAACGGGTCTAAAAAACATAAACTGTTCTCCTCCCCAAAGAGGCATCCAATCAGGAAAAGCACCAGATATGAGAGGGAAATAAAGCATGTCTACAACACGTCCAAAAAGAAAGGGTGCATAACCACCTTCTGCTGGCATGAACTCGGCTATTTGATGATAACTATCATTGAATACAAGGCCATAAAACATCGAGTCTAAGATGTTTCCTAAAGCACCGGAAAATATAAGTGAACCAGCAATAATAAGACCCGTTTTAGCGCCTTTATTTGCGGTTTTGAACAGGTAGTAACCGATGAATGAAACGGCTATTATGCGGAAAATAGAAAGGGCTATTTTGCCTATTTCACCGCCAAACTCCATACCAAAGGCCATTCCATTGTTCTCAGTGAAATGAATGATGAACCAGTTACCGAGCACAGCAAACTCTTGACCCAAATACATATTGGATTTGATCCAAAGCTTAACTGCTTGGTCGGCAATCAATACCACCAAAGAAATGAAAAGGGCCTTTTTCAAAAGCTCCTGAATTAAAAGGGTTAATTAAGGCTGAAGGTTCTTTGCTTCGATGCTCAACGTAGCATGAGGGACAATGCGCAAACGCTCTTTAGCAATAAGCTTTCCCGTTTGGCGACAAACACCATACGTCTTATTCTCTATGCGCACTAAGGCATCATTCAAATGCTTGATAAACTTCTCTTGACGTGCTGCTAATTGAGAGGTTTCTTCTCTCGATAGCACATCAGAACCATCTTCAATCAACTTAAATGTTGGAGAAGTATCGTCTGTTCCATTATTGTCTCTTAATGACATCGTAGAATTCAAAAGGTCAAGATCTGACTTCGCCTCTGCCAATTTCCCATTAATTATAGCACGAAACTCGCTGAGTTCCGCGTCTGCATACCTTGTTTTTTCTGAACCTGCCATAGCTTCTTCTTATTCTGCTTTCTGTAAAAATATCTTAGTGGAGACACCATCCTCCACCTCCACGTTTATTGCCTTGTCATTTGAGATGGCCTCTTCAAGCGATAACTTAGAGGCAAGCGTCTCGTCACAAATATAATTTTTATTGGATTCGACTGCACGTGTAACATCGGGTTGCTTTTCAACCATCAAAATGATCTTGTCTGTAACCTCTAAACCGCTTTCTTTTCGCATGTTTTGAATACGATTTACCAACTCTCTCGCAATACCTTCTGAACGCAATTCTTCACTGATGGTTATGTCGAGAGCCACAGTTACCGGGCCTTCACTGGCAACACTCCAACCTGGAATATCCTTGGTGCTGATTTCAACGTCATCTTTGATTAAGTCAAATGATTCACCGTTGAGATCTAAAGAAATACTTCCTTGTGACTCGAGTTGTTGAATTTCAACTTGTCCAAACTGAGCAACTTTACCCGCGAGCACCTTCATGTTTTTGCCCACTTTGGGTCCAAGTGCTTTAAAATTCGGCTTAATGCTTTTTACGAAAACACCATCGTCTTTGATATATTCGAGCGCTTTTACATTAATCTCACTTAAGATCAAATCCTCCACTTGCTTCAAATGCTTTTCAAATTCTGCATTGATTACTGGAATCATGATTTTTTGAAGCGGCTGACGCACTCTGATATTTTCCTTTTTGCGCAGAGATAATGCTAAAGAAGAAGCCGTTTGTGCCAATGCCATCCGCCTTTCTAAGTCGCTGTCAATCTCATTCTCCTGAATAGCAGGCCATTCTGCAATGTGCACTGATTTAGCTTCATCCTTCTTGGTGATGTCGTTCAAGTCACAGAACAGCGAGTCAGAGTAAAATGGCGCGATAGGCGCGCTTAATTTTGAAACAGTAATTAAGCAACGATAAAGTGTTTGGTAAGCAGCAATCTTGTCTTCGCTGTAATCACCTTTCCAAAAACGTCTTCTGCAAAGGCGCACATACCAGTTGCTCAATTCATCTACTACGAAGTCTTGGATAGCACGTCCAGCCCTGGTTGGTTCGTAGTTGTCAAAGGCGGTTTCCACCTCTTTTATTAAGCTGTTTAAGCGAGAAATAACCCAGCGGTCAATTTCTAGTCGGTTGTCCAACGGAATTTCTGCTTCAGCATGAGTGAAATTATCAACGTTAGCGTACAATGCAAAGAATGAATAGCTGTTATGCAGCGCTCTGAAATACTTGCGTTGAACCTCAGTGATTCCATCGAGGTCAAACTTCAAATTATCCCAAGGCATGGCGTTGGTAATCATATACCAGCGTGTGGCATCAGGACCAAATTTTCCAAGTGTTTCGAATGGATCGATACCATTACCCAGACGTTTCGACATTTTAAGGCCGTTCTTATCCAACACAAGTCCGTTGCTCACTACGTTTTTAAACGCAACTGATCCTTTGATCATCGATGAAATAGCGTGTAAAGTATAGAACCAACCTCGCGTCTGGTCAACTCCTTCAGCGATGAAGTCGGCTGGGAAAACAGTTCCGTTATCAACCAGTTCTTTATTCTCAAACGGATAATGCCATTGAGCATATGGCATAGCGCCACTGTCAAACCAAACATCGATTAAGTCTAGTTCTCTAGCAAGCACGAGCCCATTTCTAAAGAAGATCACGTAATCGACCATTGGCCGGTGCAAGTCGATCATCTCTTCAGGTAGAGAAGCAAAAGTTTTTATTTTTCTAGAGCGAATAAGATCATTCCAAACGTTGTTTACGTTTTGACCCGCCATCCGCATTTCACCCAGATACTTTCGCAAAGATTGACCATCAAAACGACTACCCGATTCGTCAACACATTCTTCTGAAATGTAATAGGCGTTTTTCTCTGTGAAGTCGTTGATTGCGCCAACAAACTCTTCCATCAGAGGACCATAAGGTCCAGAGCGCCAAATAGGAAGGGGCGTACCCCAATACCTAGAACGGCTCAGGTTCCAATCATTTACGTTTTCCAACCAATTTCCAAATCGACCTGTACCTGTGCTTTCAGGTTTCCAATTAATGGTATTGTTCAAGGCGATCATCTTATCACGTGCCGATGATGCTTTGATGAACCAAGAGTCTAATGGGTAATACAATATTGGTTTGTCTGTTCGCCAGCAATGTGGATAGTTGTGTTGGTACTTCTCCACCTTGAAGGCCTTCCCTTCTAATTTGAGTTTAAGAGCAATACGCTCGTCAACACTTAGGTAATTACTTAAGTTAGGAATGTGCTCTTTGAGGCTAACTTTTTGTTTTTGGAAAGCGGTTTCCTTTTCTTCTTCAGTAAGGTACTCTGCCTTTACTGGTTCGCCCGCCAATCCCCAAACAGGATCTTTGACATCCATTACAAATCGACCTCGAAGATCCACCAACGGCACTGGGTCACCAATTTCATTTTCAACCATCATCGGTGGAATACCTGCAGCTTTTGCCACTTGCATATCGTCTGCACCGAATGTTGGCGCAGTATGCACGATTCCTGTTCCATCTTCGGTCGTAACGAAATCACCTGCAATTACTTGAAACGCTTTATCAGCATCTTTCATCGGCTGAGTATAAGGAAGCAGTTGCTCGTAACGTGAGCCGAGCAGATTATTCCCCATAAAATGAGCAACTATTGACCATTTTGATTCTGATTCACCATTCGGATTATTCCTATATTCTAATCCTTTCTTCACACTTGCTAAAGCAACATGCTTTTCGGTTATATCCCAAGTCTTAATGTCTGTGTAGTAATTGACTCTATCCCAGCTTAAAATCACATGGATTATTTTTCCATCAATGTATGGGTGGGGGCCCTTACAAAGAGCATATTCAATCTTCTCACCAACAGTGAGGGCTGTGTTTGAAGGAAGTGTCCAAGGAGTTGTAGTCCATGCTAAGAAATAGATTGGGATATTATTTTCAAGCAAGGATTGAATGGATTCAATGTTTTGATTATTTGATAAAAGTTTAAACATTGCCGTTGCACTCGTGTCCTTCACATCCTTATACGTACCCGGAAGATTTAATTCGTGCGAGCTTAATCCTGTTCCTGCAGCGGGAGAGTAAGGCTGAATGGTGTAGCCTTTATAAAGCATGTTTTTCTCATACAACTGACCCAGCAGCCACCAAACACTTTCGATGTACTTGTTTTCATAGGTTACATAAGGGTCGCTCATGTCAACCCAATAACCCATTTTTTCAGTCAGATCATTCCAAACATCGGTGTAGCGCATTACCGCTTCACGACAAGCTTTGTTGTATTCTTCAATAGTGATGGTTTTACCAATGTCTTCTTTGGTAATCCCCAACTCTTTTTCTACACCTAATTCCACAGGGAGTCCGTGAGTGTCCCAACCCGCTTTTCGGTTTACTTGAAACCCGCGTTGTGTCTTATATCGACAGAATAAATCTTTGATTGTTCGGCCCATTACGTGATGGATTCCAGGCATGCCATTGGCAGAGGGCGGCCCTTCGTAAAACACGAAGCTTGGCTTGCCATCACGTGTTGAAATGCTCTCTTCAAACGTTTTTTCGTTCTTCCACTTCTCTAGCACCTGCTCAGCTATGTTCGGCAGGTTAAGCCCATCATGTTCTTTAAATTCTTTCATGTCAACCTTCTACCCAATGATTTTTAAAGGCGGCAAAGGTAAAATCTAGATTCGACTTGGCCGTTGAAAAGAATGGTGAAATGGCGAGTTATGAGGGCTCCTAATTTTAGCGGTCAATAATTCACAAGGAAGAGTTATTGAATTCAATTTTTCCCCAAGTTTGTTTCACCTATGAAACCTTATCTACTTTTCACCATCACATTGCTATTTCCTTTTTACAGCGTAATGGCTCAAATTGAATCAGAAAATGACAGCCTAGTTGTGCAGTCTGATATGATTAGAAGCTATTCATTCACCTCAACTGGAAGCGATAGCCGCTCGTTTTTTTATTGGCATAGCTACAAAAACGCTTCAGAGAGCGATTATCATTGGGTAGGAATATATGGTGGAAACTTGAGACGAAATTTTGACTTTGATCCTGAGAGTAAAAAGTATATGAATCGGTTCAGAAATTGGGCAATAGCGAAACAAGTTTCTTTGGGAGTTGCGCTTCCTTTGTTTGGCGTTTTTGCCTATAATGCTTGGACCAATGATGACGTTTCATCTCCATCGCAAATAGCTTTGGTAATAGCTGGAGCAGTGCCTACAACCATGTACATCATCATTCCTTATTTCAAGAAGAATGCTTTGAAGAAAGCAGCGATTAACTACAATCGTAATAGGTTACGTTAGCTTAGAAAAGAGCCGTAGTTTTTTGGATGAATTGTTTGCAAAGTAGACGAAGGATAAGCTTTGGAGAAGGTTACCGGAAACTTATAGTTGGCCTTAATACTCCATTTAAACTCGTAAGCAGCGATCGAAGTTGAAGAAGATTCTATGTAGTCAATCTCTTGTTGTTGCGTGGTTCGCCAAAAATGCGATGTAGCACTCATCTGTTCAATTGCCTTGTATTTCATGCGCTCACTTATGAGGTAATTTTCCCACAACGCGCCTACATCTGACCTTTGATGAATTGGGGTGAAATTGCCGGTTATGGCATTGATCACACCGTTGTCATAGAAGTAAATTTTTCGACTTTTTTTCAATTCATTGCGCACGTTTCTGCTGAACGAGGTAAGTGTAAACACCACAAAGGCTTGTTCGAGCGCTGAGATGTATTTTTCTATCGTTTTATTGTCCGCACCTATCAGTTTTGAAAGTTCGTTTACGCTCACTTCACTGCCAACTTGAAGGGCCAATGCTTTCACAAGTTTTTCGAGTAGAATGGGTTTTTTGATTTGTTCAAGTAAATAAAGATCCTTGTACAAGTAGCTGTTAGCCAAGAGTTTTATGTGCTCTTCTGCATGGCTTGGGTCGGTAATTATTTCTGGATAACTTCCATACACTAACCGCTGCTCAAGCATGCGCGTCTCGCTCAAATAATCTGTATGGGAAACCATTTCTTGAAAAGCGATGGGCAAGAGTAGTAACTCGTATTTGCGACCCGTTAATGGTTCATTGATATGATTAGCCAACTCGAAGGAAGATGATCCCGTTGCAATAACTTGCACATCTTTGAATTGATCGACCACAATTTTTATGGCAACCCCGATGTTTGGAATGCGCTGGGCTTCATCAATAACTAAGATTTTGTGGCTGCCAATAATGTTTTGAAGAAGGGTTGAGTTTGCCTCGGAAAGCATGGAGCGTGTGTCAGCATCATCTCCATTCAGTTTGAGAATTTCCTCTTTTGTTTCTTTTAAGAGTAACTCAGTGAAGGTGGTTTTTCCGGCTTGTCTTGGGCCGTAAATGATTAACGCCTTTCCTTTAAAAAGCCTTTCCTTAGCAAATGCAAGTTGATGTCGTTTTATCACAATTTTGGATTTGAATCCAATAAAAGTATAATAATATTGGATTTGAATCCAAAAAGATTACGATTATACGATTTTTCAGAGAGACTTTTTACCCCGCGCACTTCACGCAATAAGGACTTTCGGGCTTTAGAATGACTCTGCCTGTTTGAATTTTATTTCCACAGTTGATGCATTTACCAAAGTCAGGGCTGTCAATTCCTTCTCGCATACGCTCCAGCTTTTTGAGTTTTTCTTCAGCGTTACGTTGCGCGGTCTGCACAATGGTTCGATTATTTATCGCGTCCATTCTTGATATGCGACCAATGGCGTCATCCGGAGCGATAGGCCCCGAGCTTAACTTGTAGTCTTCAATGGTCGCTTTTGTTTTCTTGATTTCTCGTTCAAGCAAAAGCAATATGTCTTCTTTGCTGGGCTCTTTCACCTTAATCTATGGTTGCAATGCACTTCAGCTCTATGGCAATAGGCGTGGGCAATGAATTGATTTCAACTGTGGTTCTGCAAGGTTGAGCTTCCTTGAAATATTCGGCATAAACGCGGTTATAGGTTGCGAAGTCGCGCCTCATGTTGACCAAAAAAACCGTTACGTCCACCAGATTATTCCACGAGCTTCCAGAAGCCTCAAGTACTGCACGCACATTATCAAAAACCGAACGGCATTGCGCTTCAAAATCAAATTCTAAGAAGTTGCCGTTGTGGTCGAGCTTCAATCCTGGAACGCCACTATCGTTCGCATCAGAGCCAGCGGTGCGTGGACCAACACCAGATAAGAAGAGCAAGTTTCCAACGCGTCTAGCGTGTGGATATGAACCAACTGGTTTTGGTGCTTTATCTGCATTAATCTTGTCGCTCATGGTCTTTGATTTAGATTACAAAAAAAGAAAAGAATTGCGAAGCAGGAGGATTTTCTTCTGTTTGCTTCTCGATACATTTTTCTTCGCTGCGCTTCAAAAAACACTCGAAGTGACAGGCGTGTGGGTTAATGGCCGGCTTTTCAAGTTTAAAACACAAAGGCTAGGTCAATTCGCTTTCTAGTTTTGAATGACAAAAGTTCTGTCAGTTCGAGTGATTGCGGGATGAATGTACTTTTTAGAGCAGAAATTTACCAATCGTATCGAGAACGACTAAGTCATTTTCCTTCTGTTCGCTTCTCGATACATCCGCCTGCTGGCGGACACTCGAAGTGACAGGTATGTGGGATGTCAGTTCTCTTTCTTATATTAAGTGACAGGTAGGTGGGATGTCTTTGCACGTGCCACTCTAAGTGACAAAAAAATCACATCAACTGAACCACTTCAGCTTCTAAAACCCCGAAAACCGAATCTTTCTTCTTGGTTTTTACCTTCATCAAACCTGTTAAGGCACCAAAAGCAGGCATGCATAGATGTTGTCCTTGAAGATGAAAGCACGGAACCATCAACGATTGTCGCCCTCTTCCTTTAAGTAATACTCCGGGATGAATGTGCCCATGAATGTTGATTTCGCCCACAGGCATAGAATCTAAGGGTTCGTGCGAAAGCAAAAACGGGCCAATCATTAGGGTTTCAAAAACCTGCAAATCCAATGAGCGATAGTTTGAATCGGATAAAATATCATGGTTACCAATAACTAGCAGAAAATCTATTTCAGGAAATTGACTAGTGATCATTCCAAATTCTTCCATTTCAGAATTGAGCGCACTGTGAAACAAGTCTCCTAAAATGACGAGTCGTTTTGGTTGTTCGGAATGGATTAAATCGAGCAGCGCTGATTGATCCGCAAATCGGGCAGATGGAGGAATAGGCAGACCGGCTTTTCTAAAATGCATGGTTTTGCCCAAATGCAGATCTGCAATGATAAGGTCATCACCAATGCTCATCCAACGGTTTCCGAAAACAACCGAAGTGTTAGCAATTACAAAAGCTAGAGGCTCAAAGGACATTGGATTTACGGAATGGAAACAATGAATTCACTGCCTTTATTAAGCGTGCTTTTTACGGTGATCTTACCATTTAATTTCTCAACTAAAAGCTTCACCAAAGACAGCCCTAACCCATTTGATTTAGCACTTACCAATCCTGCAGGGGCGCGAAAAAAGCGTTCGAAAATGCGATCTAAATTTTCAGGCTTGATACCCATACCTTGATCTTCAATGGAGATTCGAGTATTGTCAGATTGAGAAATAGTGATAAAAATACTGCCCTTGTCAGGCGAATACTTCACTGCGTTTGATATGAGGTTGAGCATAATATGCCGAACAAACGATGGAACGCTATTCAACTCAATTTTTTGAGAGGTGTTGAAGTGTACCTCAATTTTTCGTGACTCCATTTCACTTTGAAAGTGGCCCAAAACTTCGTTGATAATTGCAGTGAGATCGAAAATTTGATTCTGTGGAATTTCGTGTTTTTCTTCCAACTCTCTCAATGCGTTGAACTCAGATATAAAACCTAGTGCACCATTCACGGAGCGAGTTATCATTGTTCTTAATTTGGCTTTCTCCTCAGAAGTTTTCGATTCTGATTCGAGTTCTAAGAGTTGCGCGCTGTTAACGAGCGGGCCTTTCAGGTCGTGCGTAACAATGTTGAATAATGAATTCTGCTCATTGAGTAATTGATTCAAGTTTTCATTCGAGTGTGTCAACGCTAGGTTTTGCGCCTCGAGCTGTTTTGAAAAGGCGTTTTTAAGCCGGCTATTTCTGTAAAGTATAAACCCTATAAATATGGCTGTTATGCAGAGCAATGCCACAAAAGCAAATAACCACTGACCTTGCTTAAGCTCAGAAAGACTTGCCTCGTTTTGTGCTTTGAGCATTTTGTTTTCAAGGTCTTTTTCTCTCAGAACAGAGAGTTTTTCAATGCGTGCTACTTCTTTTAGTTTGTCTTCATTAAGCAGGCTTTCTTGAAGCTGACTTGAGGCGTTTAAATAGAAAAAAGCACTGTCATACTGCTCGTTGCCTTTGTAAGATCGAGCAAGAGTGAGCTTGAAATCTTTCGCATAATAAGGAGAATACTTTTCATCTATCATTCCCAAAGCCTTTAGGGAGTATCTGATGGCTAGATCATGTTTTCCAAGTAAGAAGTATGTTTCACCCATGTCATTCAAGGTGTAGGCTATACTTCGTTGATTACCAAAAGCTTCTTTAAGGGCTAAAGAACGCGTATAGTATTCGAGCGCTTCTTGATATTCTCCCTTCTCTTTGGCGTTAAAACCTAGGTTCGTTAAAAGAATAGCTTGCCCGAACTTATCACCGGTTTTTCTTGCCGTCTCATAACCAAAGAGCAGCACATCTTTTGCTTCTTCAAATTGATCTAATTGCGTTAAAGCAATTCCTTTATTGTTAGAAATCTTACCAATGTGAAAAGAATCATTTTGATTGATGGCAACGGACAAGCCTAAATTGTAATAATCAATGGCTGCATTGAAGTCTTTGAGTGTTCGGTAGTCTTCTCCAATCGAGTTATATATGACTGGAAGAAATGCTGAATCTTGAGCGAATTGCATACAATCAAGAGCCAGAAGAGCTTGTTCTAATGCTTTTTCAGGAGACCCCATTTCGCTGTAATTGGAGCTTAAAGAAATGTGCACATGTGCTTTTAGCTTAGGGTATTCTTTGATTTTAATTTGTTCAGATAAAGAAGAAAAAATAAGAATGCCCTTGGCTTTTTGGTCATGATAAAAGAACCATTTTGCTTGATTGTACTTGGCTGTATACAATAACTTTTTTTTGTCTTTCCAATCTAGATTGGCCTGCATAGCTCGTTTGTGAAAAGCTATGAACTCCAATGAATCTGAACGTCTCATAGATTTATAAGCACTATCTAATACATTCAGTTGAATAGAAGAGGAACGATATGCTATCGAGTTAAATAGGCTGTCTAGATTTGTAGCTTGAGCGCCAAACTGGCCTAAGAACGCAAGAAGCAAGAGTAATTTCTTCATCGTTTCAAAGATCATCCATCTCAGCCCAGAATCAAAATCCAATTTTCATCTTCTTGATGCGATCTTGAAGGCTTTCAGAACTGAGTTTTTCGCGCAAACGATCAACAATAATTGGGAAAGCAAATGGAGTGAATTTTCCGGGGTTGGTGACCACAATCTCCTGACTATTGATTCTGTTTAAAGCTTCGCGCATTCGCACCTCTTCTAACTGAAAATCCATCACCTCATCAAAGGATTGTCTGAGCAGAAGGTTGTCTTTTTCATAGTCTTGAAATACACTGAAAAACAATTGAGAACTGGCCTGAAGATGCCGGTCTTTTTTCTGTTTGTGTGGATATCCTTGAAAAATCAACCCACTTATACTGGCAATATCTCTGAACCTGCGCTTGGCCATTTCTACAGAATTAATGCTGGCCAAAATATCGTCCATCAAATGATCGGTTGAGAAAATGGACGAGTCTATGGCGTCTTGAATAGGAATGGGCTGATCAGAGAGTAATTCGAAGCCATAATCATTCATTGCAATGCTGAATGAAATAGGCTGTAAAAGAGAAATTCTATAGGCGATCAAAGCGCCAATTCCTTCATGCACAAAGCGCCCTTCAAAAGGATACATCAAAACGTGATACCCGTCTTTGCTTTCATATTTCTCGATTAAAAATTGATCTTCTTTAGGAACAATAGAAGATTCTTGTTGCTGTTGAATGAGCGGTTCGAGGAAGAGAATTTCTTCATCTTGTGAAGTTTTTAATACCGCTTCATTGAGCTTCTTTCTCAGCATTTTCGACATTTGAGAGCTCAGTGGCATACGGCCACCCATCCAACTTGGAATAGGTCCGGTTTGCTTGTTTGATTTCCTCACTTGCACGGTCATTTCTTTGATGCGGATCAATTCTAAGCTTCTTCCCGAAAACCAAAAATTATCTCCAGGATTAAGTTTGGCCACGAAGTATTCTTCGATATTTCCAAGGTAAGCTCCACGCTGTAATTTTACTTTGAGCATGGCATCGCTGACGATGGTTCCCATGCTCAATCGGTGCCGCATCGCGACCTTTCTACTGATCACTTTATATACCCCATCTTCTGCAACTACTTTATGAAATTCATCATAGTTATTAAGGGAATTCCCACCGGTTACAATAAAGCTCAAACACCAATTCCATTCTTCTTCTGAAATGGAAGAATAACAAAAAGTTCCTCGAATTTCCTCGAATATCTCCGTTGGTCTAAAACCGTCTGATACGGCCAAAGTGACCAAGTATTGAATAAGAACATCAAACGAACGAATAAAAGGCAATCGACTTTCGGTCAATTCTTTTTCTACTGCTTCTCGCAACGCAGCAGCTTCGATCAGTTCGAGTGAGTGGGTGGGTAAGAAGTAAATGGTGCTCGTTGCGCCAGGCTGGTGACCGCTGCGCCCGGCTCGTTGCATGAATCGCGAAACACCTTTTGGTCCGCCAACTTGAATGATAGTATCTACTGGCCTGAAGTCAACCCCTAGGTCTAAACTTGAAGTGCAAATCACGACTTTCAATCGTCCATCATACAAGGCATCTTCCACCCAATGACGTGTTTCTCGGCTCATCGAGCCATGATGAATGGCCACAACACCAGCAAAGTCAGGAGAATGCTCCAAGAGTTTTTGGTACCACACTTCTGCTTGACCTCGGGTGTTTAGAAAGATCAAAGTGCTTTCACTTTTGAGAAGGATGGGAATTACTTTATCCATTAAGCGAATTCCTAAGTGGCCCGTCCATGGCAATGTTTCTAGTTCATCCGGAAAGATTGATTTTACGATGTATTTCTTTTTAATTCCGCTTTTGATGATCGTATGTTGCCGTGTATTATACCAGTCGCCTAAAAGAACCTGCAACGATTCTTCCATGTTTCCAATAGTGGCAGAAATGCCCCAAATACGGAGCGCAGGAGAAATCGTTTTTAACCTAGAAAGGGCCAACTCTATTTGAACGCCACGCTTAGACCCTAGGAGTTCGTGCCATTCGTCCATCACGATGGCTTTCACGTTTTTAAAATAGTTTGCGTATCCTTTTTGAGCCAATAAAAGGTGAATGGTTTCCGGGGTTGTAATTAGAATAGCGGGAGGAGATTTTTTGAGGCGTGTTTTGTCTTTGGTGGAGGTGTCTCCTGTTCTTATCGCCACTTTTACTTCAACGCCTAAACCTTTTGCCGCGCGTTCAGTAGACTGCAAAATTTCTTTTGAGAGGGCGCGTATTGGGGTGATCCAAATTGCCTGCAGGCCTTTGCCTTTTTCAATAGAATGTAGAATTGGAAGTAGCAGAGAGTATGTCTTTCCGCTTCCTGTTGGTGCGTTTACGATACCGTTAAATCCATCTTGGTAATGTTTCCATGCAGAGGCTTGAAATGGAAAAACCTTCCAGCCTTTTGAGGCAAACCATCTTTCTGCATGACCCTGAGTCATATCTCTAACTCCAAAATCATTGCTGTCAGCATCCAAATAAAGCCGATGCTAATTCCCAATTGAGAAACTTTCTTAATGTCTTTTTTAGTTTGGATGGCCGCTACCACAGAGATGACAACAAAAGCACCTACACTTCTTCCAAGTAAGATAGGAATCAACGGTAATTCTTGGAAATACTGCCACGCGCCTAATGCCATTATGATTCCTGGTATGACACTTGCAAATCCAATGGCTATGTTAAATAAGCGATACATGGGCCAAATGTAAGCCTGGATAGAGGATGATTCATTGGCAAAGTCAATTATTCTCTGTTAACATTGACTTGGCTAAAAATGATTTTCAACAATCATCGTTAAATCTTGAACCTTAATAGCTTTGCATCAAAATTAATACCTAAGTATTATGTCCGAGAATCAAGATAATAAGAGAAGAAATCTCATAGTGCTCGTTGTGTTGCTTTTAATAACCAACATAGCCACGCTTTTTCTCTTTTACAATGAACGGCAAGAGAACGTTGAACTGATCACAGAGAATACAGATATAACCACAGAAAAAAGCAACTTGACTAGAGAGCTTGAAGACATGCTTGCTCAATATGATTCAGTTTCAACAGACAATGAAGACATGCTTGATCAAATTTCCGAGCAAAAAGAGCAGATCGAGAAAATGTTAAAGGAGGCGGAGAAGCACAAGGATGATGCTTGGGTTATTTACAAATTGAGAAAAGAGGCATCTACTTTACGTGATGTGATGAAGAATTATTTGGTAACGATAGACTCATTAAACACGGCTAATCAAGAATTAATCGTTCAAAAAGCCGAAGTAGAAACAAAGCTTAGCAAGCAAAAAGAGCAGAATACTGAGTTGAGTGACAAAAACGATAAACTGGCTGAAAAAGTAAAAATAGGATCCAAGCTGAAGGCGGTAGACTTGATTTCGTTTGGCCAGCGAGTAAAAAACAACACCGTTCACAGGGAGACTGATCGCGCAAAGCGCACGGATAAGATAAAAACATGCTTTACGATCGATAAAAACGAAGTTACCAAGCCAGGAAAGAAGATCATTTACCTTAGAATCATTGGTCCTGATGGTGGGGTTTTGTCCTTCGATCAATCGAAAGAATACATGTTTACCTATGACGGGAAAGAAGGGCTTTACTCTAGAAAAGAGGAAATCGTGTACGAAGGCGAGGAAACGGATATGTGTCTTTATTGGGACATGGTTGACGAAGCGCTAGAGGGTAAATACATTGTAGAAATGTATGCTGAGGATTACATGATGGGAACCACAACCTTTCAATTGAAATAAGAGCTTAGAAGAAAGCGCGAGCCTCAATTCCACCGGTGTGTATTAGTCTTAGTCCGGGAGATTGACGTCCATTATAGGTCAGGTTTATCTGCAGGTTATTGGCCAAAGTGCGTTGATAAGAAATGCCCCATGTTCCGTTCAGTCCAGGTTGCAAACCATCTAGCATTTCAAAACCTACAGGGCTTCCTGCCGCACCAGAATAATTAATTTGAACCAAACTCCCGGTCATTAAAAGGCTTCCCTTCTCGGGTGAACTGAGATTGAACTCAAGTCCGCTTTTTCGAGCAATTGATTTTTCACCTCCAGTGAGTGCCTCAGGTACGTTCAACTTATTTTCTTGTTCTTTATAGTTAAAGACAAAACTTAACCTCCATTTTGACCCTGGCTGGAGTACAAGCTTTGGTTCAATTTGTTGGTAATGAATATTGTAGTTTCTCGAACTTAGAACTCCAGCATCTGATTCGGAGTTTTTTCTTCCTTGCTCTCCTCTTGATTCTAAACTTAATATTGAAGTAAAATTCCAACGGAATCCTGCACTTGTTTTTTCATTCGCTCGTGACTCAAACCCGCTGGTCAATAAGTTTCTTGAGTCGAGGCGTTGGTATGTAAGATCAGCCCCAAATATGGGGTGTGATTGATTGAAATAGAAAATATTTCGAAAGTTGGAGTTGGTAGATTGAAGGACGGAATCTGCTAAATCAAAAAGGAAGGGATTGAATTGATCTAAAAGGTCTAATTCAAGATTTTTTCGATCGGCAGCGAAAGAGAATTGATCAGAGAAGTAACTCACAATTTTCCTGACACCGGTTTTATTTCTCCAAATCACAGAAGGCCGCAAAAAGAGGGATTGAGAAAACTGATTTCTAAAGACTTTGATATAGTCACTCGTTGGAACAAATACCTTCAAATAATTCGCAGAAGCAACCTGATCGGCCTGAATAGCCAATTCAAATTCATCCAGGTCTTTCTCATTATTGTTATTATAGTCAACGTGAATATGCGTTCCTTGGCC
>Ga0115568_10000229_pt1 | contig 40716 bp, 39 predicted proteins | sample COGITO_mtgs_1204_FD_87296 | JGI IMG/M metagenome (GOLD analysis project Ga0115568, IMG submission 87296) | Pelagic marine microbial communities from North Sea - COGITO_mtgs_120426 | ecosystem: Environmental > Aquatic > Marine > Epipelagic | place: Germany:Helgoland, sampling site Kabeltonne...
GAATTTTAACAATACACTTATTATTGCTGTTGATTTTGATGGCACTATTGTTGAAGATGCCTACCCAAAAGTAGGTAAACCCATTTTGTTTGCTTTTGAAACTTTAAAAAAGCTACAAGAAGACGGTCATCGTCTTATTTTATGGACGTATCGATCTGGTAATAAACTAAATGAAGCTATTTCATTTTGTGAAGACAATGGCATTCATTTTTATGCGGTAAATAAAAGTTTTTCGGAAGAAGAATACTCGGAAGATATTAGCAGAAAGATTAATGCCGATTTGTTTATTGATGACAGAAACATAGGAGGGTTCCCAGGCTGGGGCGAAGTTTATCAAATGCTAACAAATTCTGCGCCGACTATTCCCGAAAACAAAAAAGGGTTTTGGGGGTTATTTAAATAAACTTTAAATTAATTCAAAATAAGTTTTATCAATATTTTCTCTATGGTTTGGATGGGCTATATCAACCAATGCCTTAACGCGTTGTTTAATTGTTTTTCCGTATAAATTTGCAATACCATATTCGGTAACTACATATTGTACATGTGCTCTTGTCGTTACCACCCCAGCACCAGGTTTTAAACTTGGTACAATTCTACTAATACCCTTTCTTGTAATAGACGGTAATGCAATAATAGCCTTTCCTCCTTCGCTAAGGGAAGCGCCTCTAATATAATCCATTTGACCACCAACACCAGAATACATTTTCGCACCCATAGAGTCGGCACATACTTGTCCTGTTAAATCTACTTCAATAGCAGAATTTATTGCCACCATTTTGGGGTTTTGCTTAATTATTGAAACATCATTCACATAATCGGATGCCCTCATCTCAACAAAAGGATTATCATCTACGTAATCATATAAGCGCTTAGACCCTAATAAAAAAGTAGTTAAGGCACGGCCAGGGCTAATGTTTTTAAAATTACCATTTATAACATCATTCAAAATTAAATCTATAACGCCATCAGAAAACATCTCTGTATGCAAACCTAAATTTTTATGATTTGTAAGTCGAGATAGAACAGCATTTGGTATAGACCCAATTCCCATTTGTAAGGTGCTTTTATCTTCAATTAAACTTGCTACATAATCTCCAATTTTATTTTCAACCTCTGAGGGAGTTCCAAAAGCATGCGTGGGTATAGGCGTATTACATTCTACAAATAAATCTATTTCTGTATGGTGAATAATTCCATCGCCATGAGTTCTTGGCATCTCAGTATTTACTTGAGCTATAACAATTTTAGCATTATCTATTGCTGCTAATGTTGCTTCTACAGAAACACCTAATGAGCAATACCCATGTTTATCTGGAACAGATACATGAATTAAAGCCACATCCAATGGTAAGATATTTCTTTTAAACAATAAAGGTAATTCGCTTAAAAAAACGGGCGTATAAGATCCATTTCCAGCGGCTAATGTATGCCTAACATTACTTCCAATAAAAAATGAATTAACATGAAAACTATCTTTCAATTCAGGATTAGCATAAGGTGTTTCCCCTTCAACGTGTAAATGGCAAACCTCAACATTTCGTAATTCTTCATGGCGTTCGGTCATTGCTTTCATTAATACCTGAGGAGCTGCAGCGGCTGCCTGAACATAAACTCTATTATTGGATTTTATAACCTTAACAGCCTCTGCTGCACTTACAACTTTATACATGAGTCAGATAGTTTAATAGACAAAATTATCTAATAATAATATAAAAAAAACTGTCATCGGTCATGAAACTATAAAAATTATCAACACACATTTTTTAAGTATCTTTGCCATTATTTTTTAAGTATGATAATAGTAAAAACTGCAGAAGAAATTGAATTAATGCGTGAAAGCGCCTTAATCGTATCAAAAACTTTAGGTGAATTAGCAAAAGCTATAAAGCCAGGAGTAACAACGCTTCAATTAGATAAAATTGCTGAAGCATGTGTTAGAGACCATGGTGCTATTCCTGGATTTTTAGGATTATATGATTTTCCAAATACGCTATGCATGAGTCCTAATTCGCAAGTTGTTCATGGTATTCCAAACGGAAACCCTTTAGTTGAAGGTGATATTATTTCTATTGATTGCGGTGCTCTTAAAAATGGCTTTTATGGTGATCACGCTTATACTTTCGCGGTAGGCGAAATTGATGCTGAGACAGAGAAATTACTGCAAGTAACCAAAGAATCCTTGTATACAGGCATAAGGGAATTTAAAGGTAATAATCGTGTAGGCGATGTTGGTTATGCCATTCAAAAATATTGTGAAGACCATGGTTATGGCGTCGTAAGAGAATTAGTTGGGCATGGTTTAGGCAGCAAAATGCACGAGGACCCAGAAATGCCAAATTATGGAAAACGTGGAAGAGGTAAAAAATTTATTGAAGGTATGGTAGTTGCCATAGAACCTATGATAAATATGGGAACACATCGTATTAAACAACACAGAGATGGTTGGACCATTACCACTCAAGACAATAAACCTTCTGCTCATTTTGAGCACGATGTCGCTTTAGTTGATGGTAAACCTGAATTACTTTCAACCTTTGCATATATTTATGAGGCTTTAGGTATTACTTCTAATGAAGAAGATGAATTCAGAAAAAAAGCTTTGGTGCTTTAAAAAATGAAACGCCTTTTTAAAACCATTCTCAATGCAATCCCTAGACCTTTTCTTATAAGGTTAAGCTACATTATTCGGCCTGTTTTTGCTTTTTTCTTAAAAGGTGATACGTTTACGGACCCTATTGACGGAAAAGGTTTTAAAGCCTTTTTACCTTACGGCTATGGCAACCAACGCAACAATGTGTTATCCCCTTCAACATTAAGTTTAGAGCGTCATAGATTACTTTGGTTATACCTTAAAAATGAAACCAATTTCTTTTCGGCTAAATTAAAAGTATTACATTTTGCTCCTGAACAAGCATTTTATAAACGGTTCAAAAACATGACTAATTTAGATTATGTGACTACAGATTTAAATTCACCTTTGGCAGATGTGAAAGCTGATATTTGCAACCTTCCTTTTAAAGAGAATGAATTTGATGTTATTTTATGTAATCACGTTTTAGAGCATATTCCAGATGATACGAAAGCAATGAAAGAATTATATCGAGTTTTAAGAGTTGGTGGTATGGGCATTTTTCAAATCCCTCAGGATTTAAAAAGAGACATTACTTTTGAAGATGATGGCATAACAGATAAAAAAGAGCGCGCTAAAATATTTGGTCAATACGACCATGTTCGCGTTTATGGTCGTGATTATTTTGATAAACTTCGGGGTATTGGTTTTAAAGTTGAAGAAGTAGATTATACTTCCACTTTTTCAAAAGAAAAAATAACAGAATACTGTTTGGCCAAAGGTGAGATTATCCCTGTGGTTTATAAATAATTAATGCTCTGGAAAGCCATTTAAAGCTAGAGTTTCCAATTCTTTATTATCATTCTCAAAAATTAAAAAAACCTTTAGCTCTTGGTGCAAGTCCAAAAATCTTTTAACTTTCTCTACACCCATAGCTTTGAAGGCTGTAGCATAAGCATCAGCAGTCATACAGTCTTCTGCAATTACTGATATACTTAATAAATTTGTTTTACTTGGATATCCTGTTTCTGTATCAATTATATGTGCATAACGATTTCCGTTTTCATCAACCTTAAACTTTCTATACGTACCAGAGGTTGCCATGGCCTCATCCTGCAAGGTTATAGCTTTTAATATAGATTGCTGCCCTTCAAAATTAGGCTCTTCTACTCCAACTTTCCAGTTGGTTTGCCTTTCAGAATTTATACCTTTCACTCTTATTTCTCCTCCAATTTCAACTAAATAATTATTTACTTTTTGAGATTCTAGAAATTCCCCTATCACATCTACACCATAACCCTTAGCTATCGCATTAAACTCTATATAAACGTTAGGGTTAGATTTCCTAATGGTGTTATTATGCCTATACGTTTTATCATAGCCTACATATTGCATTAAGCTATCAATTTTTAAACTATCTACGACTTCAATAGTATCTTCTGCACCAAATTTCCATGCATTAACTACATTTCCAATTGATGGATCGAATGCACCTTCTGTTTGACCGAAAATTTCTTTAGAAACATCATAAACTTTTATAAAATGTTCATCAATTTCAAAAGATTCATTTCTATTCAATTTTGAAATATCCGAATTAACTTGATAGGTAGACATTGATTTATTAATAATGTAAAACAAACTATCAAATTGAATTTCATAATTAACATCAGAGTCATAAATAATAGAATAACTAGTTCCAAAAACAGTTCCAGTAAGTTTTGTATTTTTATGTTCTTCAATACAAGAAAACAAAAAAATAGCAACTAATATGATTAATAAATTCCTCATAAAAATTAAGTGATGTTCTAATTAAAATTGGTTTCTAAAACTTGAATACCATTATATTCTAATAAATAATCTTGATTTAAATAAATAGGTTCTTTTTCTCCCTCTGTACTGCCAACCCCAACACCTGCGTATAAGACCTTAGCATCTTTTTCTCTGGCATGGTTTTTAAATGATTCCATCCATACCACATCATAATTATTCGGGTTTTCTGGTAGTATAACAGCGCGCACTATAACAAAATAATATTGTTTGTTTTTATCTATACATACAAACTGAGGATGTTTTTTAAGTTTACTATTTACTGCAATAAATTCAAACCCACGTTTCTCTAAATCTTTTCCAGCATGATTCATTGCTAGATTATGTAATTCTTGCTCTGTTAATGGTTTACTCATACTGCAAAAATACTATAAAAGTTGAACTGATGATAACATTTTTATAATGTTTCGATGTAATGATATAATAAATACATAATCTATTAAAGCCTTTATATTATAAAAACTTCTATACGTTATTTATCTCTTTTATTATTACTGTTTTTATCCTACGAACCACAAAAAGAAAGCACTTATTATATAGCATTTTATTACCATTCTGAAATTTTAAGAGTAATTACGCCCTTGAAACAAATATTTTTATTAATTTAAAATAAAATATTACCTTATGAAAACAACACCTCGTTTAGAATCTGCCTTAAAAAAGCTCTATACAGCTTTTCATGGTAGCACGCTAAACCCTGAATGTTGCAAACAATGTGCTGTTGGAAATATTTTAGACCAAACAGATCGTTGGAAACACTTATCAGATTCTCATGGTGGTTTAGAATTAAATTATGTTGGCAGAGTACATCAAAATTTAGGTCGGAAATTTAATGGCTATTCTCCCTTAGAATTATTGAAGATTGAAAATGTTTTCTTGAATGCTTGCGGTTATCAATTGCCTTTGCATTACAAAAACAAAAAACCACAAAACCCTACAAGTAAGGATATATTATATAATGGCCTATTTGCTACTATAAGTTTTCTATGTGAATTAGATGGCGTTTCAAATGTCATGGATTACACTAGGTTATTTGAATTTGCTAAATATAAATTAGAACCCTGTTAGCACAACTTAAAACATGTTCTAAACAGAAAGCCCAACATTTTATGTTGGGCTTTCTGTTTTTATAATAAGATGCTAAAACACCATCAGACTAATAACTAATAATCTATTATCCACCGAAGTCATCAAATCGAATATGCTCATCTGGGATACCAAAATCTTCTCCCATTTTTTGAACGGCTTGATTCATTAATGGCGGTCCACAGAAATACAATTCGATATCTTCTGGCGACTCATGATCCTTTAAATAATTATCAATAACACAGTTGTGAATAAACCCAACAAAACCATCTCCAGGAGCATCAATATTTTCTTTTACTTTCCAGTTATCTTCTTCCATAGGTTCAGATAATGCCAAGTGAAATTTAAAGTTAGGGAAATCTCTTTCCAACGCTTCAAAATGTTCTAAATAAAATAATTCGCGTTTAGAACGTCCTCCATACCAATAGGATACTTTTCTACCTGTCTTCAACGTTCTAAATAAGTGGTATAAGTGCGAACGCATTGGCGCCATACCTGCTCCACCACCTACATAAAGCATCTCAGATTCAGACTCGTTAATGAAAAACTCTCCATAAGGTCCTGAAATCGTAACTTTATCACCTGGTTTTTGATTAAATATATATGATGATGCAATCCCTGGATTAACATCCATCCATCCATTTTTAGCGCGATCCCATGGTGGACATGCTACACGAACATTTAACATAATCTCTCTTCCTTCTGCTGGGTAAGATGCCATAGAGTAAGCTCTTTCTATAGTTTCTGGATTCTTCATCACTAAAGGCCATAAACCAAACTTATCCCACTCAGTTTGAAACTTATCTGGAGTTTCATGTTCTTCAGGATGCGCCGTAATATCCATGTCTGAATACTTCACTTCACATGGTGGAATTTCTATTTGAATATATCCACCTGCTTTGTAGCCCATATCTTCTGGAATTTCCACAACGAACTCCTTAATAAATGATGCCACATTGTAGTTACGTACAACTGTTGCTTCCCATTTTTTAATACCAAACACTTCTTCAGGAATGGTAATATTCATGTCTTGTTTAACCTTTACCTGACATGATAAACGAGCACCTTCTTTTAATTCTTTTCTACTAAAATGAGGTGTTTCTGTTGGTAAAGCTTCTCCACCGCCTTCTAAAACATGACATTCACATTGAATACATGTTCCACCGCCACCACATGCCGATGGCAAAAATATTTTCTGAGCACTTAAAGTAGATAATAAACTACCTCCTGAAGCTACCTCTATTTCACGTTCACCATTGATTGTAATTTTTACTGGACCAGATGGTGATAATTTTTGTTTTACAAAAAGTAATAAACTAACAAGTACTAACGTAATTATTAAAAACGCTGCAACTGTTGCTATAACTGTTCCTGTTGTTCCTGCTGCTAAAATCATACTACTCTACTATTTTAGTGTTATCGGCTAATTCTTTAGCTATTTCAGTTTCTAATTCCTTAACGTCTAAGGCTGTTTCTGTTGCTGGCTTTTCTTCTTCATCCCCACCAGTTAACATACCACCAAAACTTAAAAAACCGATTCCCATTAATCCTGTAATGATGAATGTAATACCTAAACCTCTTAAAGGTGCAGGCACATTACTGTATCTAATTTTCTCACGTATAGCGGCAATAGCTAAAATGGCTAAAAACCAACCTATACCTGAAGAAACTCCATAATTAAGAGCTAAACCTAAGGTTTCGATTTCACGAGATTGCATAAATAAAGACCCTCCTAAAATGGCACAGTTTACAGCAATAAGTGGTAAGAAAATACCAAGTGAGTTATATAGTGATGGTGAAAACTTTTCAACCACAATTTCAACCAATTGCACCATAGTTGCAATAGTTGCAATAAACATAATGAATGAAAGGAAACTTAAATCGTATTCTGCATATTCAGCACCTAACCATTTTAAAGCTCCTGGTTGCAATAAATACTGATCTAATAACCAGTTTAAAGGCACTGTAATTGCTAATACAAATATTACTGCTGCACCAAGACCCACTGCTGTTGCAACTTTTTTAGAAACGGCTAAGTATGAACACATACCTAAGAAAACCGAAAACACCATATTGTCAATAAAAATTGACTTGAAAAATAATTCGATGTGCTCCATTGTTTTATTATTTATTAATCTTGAATGTATTTCAAGATCTCATTAATCCTTTTTGTTAATTATTAAAGACCCTGAAATAAATTCAGGATAAACACTTGGTGTTAATCTTCAATTAATGCTTTATTCCTGCTACGTTGTACCCAGATAATTAAACCTACAACTATTAACGCCATTGGTGGCATTAACATGAATCCGTTGTTTTCGTATCCTATTGAGTATACTCCAGTTTTCTCAATCGCATCTCCTAATACTGGAATACCAAATAAAGTTCCTGAACCTAGAAGTTCTCTAAAAAATCCAACAATTAAAAGAATAACAGCATATCCTAAAGCATTACCAATACCATCTAAAAATGATCTCCAAGGTCCGTTTGCTAAAGCAAATGCCTCAAAACGCCCCATGATGATACAGTTGGTAATAATTAACCCTACGAATACTGCTAATGTTTTACTTAATTCGTATGCATATGCTTTTAGCACCTGATCTACTATAATTACCAAAGCAGCTACCACAATAAGTTGTACGATAATTCTAATTTTAGAAGGAATGATATTTCTCATTAAAGAGATTACCACATTACCTACACCTAATACAAACAGTACAGCAATACCCATTACTAAAGAAGCTTTAAGTTCAGCCGTAATTGCTAATGCTGAGCATATACCTAATACTTGAATTGTAATTGGGTTATTATCCGTTAACGGGTCTGTTATTAACTTAGCGTCTTTTTTTGAAAGGAGTCCCATATTATTTTAAGTTTTTAAAGTAAGGTAAATACAATTTTAAATCGGCTTTAAGCATTGCTGAAACTCCATCTCCAGTAATGGTTGAACCTGCAATAGCATCCACTTCGTGATCAACTTTATCTAAGTTTTTAGGATCATTGTTACCTTTTGTAACAGCAATACCTTTAAAAACTCCTGTATCACTCAATAAATGTTCTCCAGTAAAATCATCCATAAAGAAACGTTGGTTGATGTTTGCACCTAAACCAGGTGTTTCTCCTGCATGATCAAAAAATGTCCCTTGCACTACCATATCCTTATCTAAAGCTACATAAGCCCAAATAGCATCCCAAAGTCCCTTTCCTCTAATTGGAGCAATGTAAAATGTTTTACCATCTTTCTCTCCAACAAATAACGGTAAACGTCTTGTGCCTCCGTTTTTTGCTTTTGCTTGTTCTTTCTTAACATCTATTAAGTATGCTTCAGTATCCTCTTTTGAACCACCGTTTGCATCAATTACTAATTGTTGTTTTATGTATTTTGAAAACTCTTCACCCACTTTATCTGTAGAAACAAATTCTCTACTCGTGCCTTCGTTTTCATTTATACCCATAGCATACAGAATATTCTGCTGCTTTTCCATACGCTTATTTTCTGTAATAGCAGGTTTTAAAGAAGACGCTGTAAACGCTAATAATGAACCTACTACTAATACCATTGCCACGGCAAATAGTATTGTATATGAATTTTTATCTGTATTAACTGCCATAATTATGCTGTTTTAACTTTTAAACGTTTCATCCTTTTCTTCACATTACCTTGAACCACATAATGATCGATAGTTGGTGCAAATACATTCATTAATAGAATGGCTAAGAAAACGCCTTCTGGATATGCAGGATTGAATACACGTATCATAATAGATAGAAATCCTATTAAGAATCCGTAAATCCATTTTCCTTTATTAGTTTGAGAAGCTGTTACGGGATCTGTTGCCATGTATACGGCTCCAAACAAAATACTTCCTATAATTAAGTGTTGCCAAAATGGAACACTCATTAAACCATAAAACTTACTAGATTCTCCAATCCAACCAGCATCTACAACACCGTTAAATATTAATCCCATAACCAATGCGCCTACTAGAGTTGAAACTATAATTCTCCAACTTCCCATTTTTGAAAAAATTAAAAACAAGGCACCTATTATTATTAAAAACTTAGAAGTCTCTCCTACTGAACCAGGAATTATCCCCCAGAACATATCCCAGTAATCATAAACTACTGAATTTCCTTGAGCATAACTACCCAAAATAGTTTCTCCTGATATCGCATCTAGGTTTTGTCCTGCAGCGATAGCTTGATCTCTTTCAACTGCTCCATGCACCCAAACTTTATCACCAGACATCCAAGTTGGATAAGCAAAGAATAAAAAAGCACGAATAGTTAGAGCAGGATTTAAAATATTCATTCCTGTACCTCCAAAAACTTCTTTACCAATTACAACACCAAAAATCACAGCTACTGTAAGCATCCATAATGGAATATCGACAGGAACAATTAATGGCACTAACATACCTGTTACTAAGTAACCTTCTTCTACCTCATGTCCTTTAATTATAGCGAATATAAACTCAACGGCTAAACCAACACCATAGGATACAATAACCAATGGTAATACTTGCCATATACCTACTACTAAGTTATCCAAAGTCCAAAAGGACGCACCTAAAAAGCCTTGAGCTGATTCAATTTCACCTAAAGCTAAATAATGTTGATACCCTGCATTAAACATACCGAAGATTAAACATGGCACTAGTGCCAAAATCACGGTATTCATAGTACGCTTTAAATCATCGGCAACCTTTATATGGGTCCCACCATGAGTCGTTTCGTTAGGTAAATATAAAAATGTATGAAGGGCATTAAATGCTGGTATCCATTGTTTATTCTTATTCTTTTCCTTAAAAATATGTAATTTATCTTTTAAACCCATTATCCTATTTCTTTAAGCATTAAGTCTAATCCTTGTCTTATTATTTTTTGATGTGGTTGCTTAGACACACATACAAATTCTGTTAATGCGAAATCTTCGGGAGCAACTTCATACATACCTAAAGCTTCCATTTCATCTAAATCTTGATACATACAAGCCTTTAAGATTTGCATAGGAAAAATATCTAATGGAAAAACTTTTTCGTAAGTGCCTGTAGTTACAAAAGCACGATACTCGCCATTGGTATTGGTATTTAAATCGTACTTCTTATTAGGGTTTAACCATGAAAAGGTTAAGGCTCTTGATGTCGATACTTTATTAAATACAGGTTTTGTCCATCCAAATAACTCATAATCATCTCCTTCAGGAATTATAGAAACCACATTGCTGTAATAATCTAAATTACCGTCTGTTTGTATTTGTTTTCCTGATAAAACATTACCGGAAATAATACGATCATTACCATCTTTAGAAACACCTTTATCATAAACAATAGTAGCAATTTCACTACCAGCAATTGTTTTAAAATATCTTGGTTTTTCAACAGAAGACCCTACTAAGGCAACAATACGCTCTGCATTAAACTTACCTGTTAAAAGTAGTTCACCAATAATGACTAGGTCGTGAGGACTAACCGTCCAAACCACTTCGCCTTTATTAACAGGATCAATTTTATTAATTTGAGTTCCAACATTTCCAGAAGGATGTGGTCCTGAAACTTTATGGAGAATAACACCATTTAAACCAGCAAGCGGAGAATTTCCATTCTTACCAACAGATACGTGTACTTTTCCTTCGGTTAATTTTCCTAAAGCAGATACTGCTGCTTGCAACTCTGATTCTTTCCCTTGTAAGGTAAAATCTAAATCGGCTGCTAAAGGTGCGCTGGCATATCCTGAAATGAATATCGCTTTTGGCGATTTTTCTGGATTTGCAATCACATCATAAGGACGTTGTTTTACAAATGGCCAACACCCAGAAGCTAGTAAATGTGCTTTAATCTCTTCTGGTTTTGAAGCATCGATATCAAACTTTCCAAAGTCTTCAAAAGTTTGTGTTTTATCTGCTTCAATTTTAATGGCATCGATACGTCTTTTTGGTCCTCTAAGCACCTCAACTACTTTTCCTGAAACTGGTGATGAAAACTTAACCGTTTCTTGAGATTTATCGAAAAACAAAGTACTTCCAGCTTTAACTAAAGTTCCTTCTTTTGCAACAAGTTTTGGGGTTACGCCGTGAAAATCTTCTGGCCTTATGGTGCTGTAGTTACTGATAATTGCTTGTTCAACAGTTTTTTCAGCTTCACCATTAAGTTTAATATCCAGACCTTTTTTAATACGAATGTCGTTTGACATATTTATTTTTATTGAAATTAGTTGTCTAAAAATCCGTGCAAAAATACGAATAAATAGCTAATTTGATAGCCAAATTAGACTCTGTTTGTTATTTATATTTGTTCTAAATAAAAGATTAATCTTAGGCATAGAATTTGTTTATCTTTACAAAAAAAGCGAAGAATGTCTTTAAAATTTCCTCTAATATGGCTTTGTTTTATTGCGACTGGATTAATCTATGGTCAAGTAGAAGAAGTAAACCCTCCAGATTATATAAAATCTATTACTTTTAAAAGTAATAGTAGTGATCTAGGGGAACTGCCTATTATCAAATTAGGTGAACCATTTTATTTAGAGTTTGATGCTTTAGTTTCAGACGAACCGGATTTTTATTATAAAATTGAGCATTATGATTACGACTGGAAAGAATCTGTTCTTGTAAAACCTGAATTCCTTTTAGGTGTTGATAATTTTAGAATTCAAGACTACACAAATTCTTTCAATACTTTTCAAATGTATTCGCACTATAAATTGTCATTACCCAATAGACAAACCAAACAATTAAAGGTATCGGGTAATTATATTATTTCAATTTATGATACAGATAATGAGTTAGTATTCTCAAGAAAATTCATGATTTATGAAAACCTCGTTACCCCAGGCATCGCCATTAAAAGATCACGAGATGTAAGCAACATAGAGTCCACACAAACTGTTGATATTGAAATTGTTTCTGGCCCTCAAATTAACAATCCGCTTCAAACCGTAAAAACGTTAATCATTCAAAATAGCAATCTAAATACTACCATTTCAAACTTAAAACCTCAATATACTATTGGCAATAAACTCATCTACAGATATATAAAGGAAACTGCTTTTGCAGGTGGAAATGAGTATCTTTTTCTCGAAACTAAAGATGTTAGAGCTGCAACCTCTCGTGTGCAATCCATTGCTTTAGAAGATATTTACCAGTCTTATTTATATACCGATGTTACAAGAAAAAATTTGCCATACACTTACAACCCAGATATTAATGGACAATTTAAAATTGTAGCCATAGATAGGGACGATGTGGCCGTTGAGGCAGATTATGTTCAAGTACACTTTTCATTGAAATATCCAGAATTAACTAACGGAGAAAGCATTTATATCTATGGCAATTACAATAATTATGCGTTGAGTGATTATAATAGAATGATTTTAAATATAGAGAGCGGATTATACGAAACCAACTTTAAACTAAAACAAGGATTTTATAACTACAAATATGTTATTGTGAACAAAAACGGTGACTTAAACGAGGGTGCTGTAAGCGGTGATTTTTGGCAAACCGAAAACAACTACAAAGTTTTAGTGTATTACAGAGATTTGGGTGCCCGTTACGACAGAATTATCGGGTTTAACCAAGTTTCTTCCACAAATATCTCAAACTAAACGGCATAAAACGTTAAAAAATGGGTAATAATAGTTTGCCAGAATGGATATTCAACAAATATTGTAGGCTAAAAATGCATTTCATCTAATTTTTCTATCAATCACGTTAAAATTTACGTTAACCACTTAATATTTATTATTTTAGCATGCGCTAATACTTTGCACATCGATGGTTCAACAAGTAACAAAAGGCATAAAAATTTCGGTAGAAACTACCTTCGAAGGCTCGTTTTATAAAAACTATAAAATACAGTATGCCTTTGGATATACGGTAACAATTGAAAACCAGAGTAAAGATTCGGTACAACTTAACGCACGGCACTGGGAAATTTTAGATGCATTAAACAACGTAGAAACCGTTTCTGGCGAAGGTGTTATTGGTAAAAAACCTGTGCTTCAACCAGGTGAATCCCACACGTACACATCAGGTTGCTTACTAACCTCTCCTTTTGGTGCTATGCAAGGGCATTATAGCATGGTAAACTTTACCACTACAAAAAATTTTCAAGTTACCATCCCTACCTTTAAGCTAAGTGCTCCTTTTGCAATAAATTAGTTTTTTTTAAGGCTTTGCCATAACGTGTTGCGCTTTACATTATATCTTTTTAAAAAAGCATAACGAAAGAGGAACTGTAAATACGTATCTCTAAACTTCCTTAATAGTTTATAAAATTTTAAAAAGGATAGAGTTCAAAGATAAAAACTAACGGTAACAACAAACAAAAATAAGCGCTGATACAATCTTAATTACGAAACACTTTTTAAATATTATTTCATAATCCTTTCAAACCTAAAAATGGTCCCACTCTGCTTTACATGAAAGAACTTACAATTAGAATAGTGTATGAATTCAAATTCTAAATCATAATCAAAAGTATCATCTTCAACTGTAAATATATCATGTATATCGATATTTCCATATGGCGAAATACGCTTAAAATGATACTCCACATCACGTCCTGTTTTATGTAACTCAAACCATGCTCCAGCGGCAATACCAGAAAGCCATTGTGCTTTTTCGTGTAAACTATCAACTGGTTTTGGCTCTTGTGTTCCTAACAAATTAACGTCATGGTCTTTTAACTTATCCAAAAAACAACGTATATTTTCACTTTTTTGAGAACCCTTAAATTCTGAAATAATACCTTTTTCAGAAACTTTAAAAGGATGGTTTTCCGTATTTGATAGCAATACATTACCAACTGTACTTGGTGTGAACCATTTAGAGTTTTCAAGATTCTTTTTCATTTTAGAATCTATTAACGAAGCAATTAAGGTATCAGCTACAAAACGCGCACAATTGCAAGAATCTTTAACAAATGCTGCATATCTTATAAAATGACTGTCATGCATTTTAGTAATATGCGTTCGTGCTTTTTTGTAATTTATGGCATTACAAACTGAAGCTATTAATTTACCATCACCATGGGTTAATTTAGGATGTGTTCCTAAAAACTCTAAAACAGCGTCTAAGTTTGTTATTTTATCGTTTTCTATTTCAGCTTTTATAGGAAAATGCAATTCGTTATCGGTATCACTGCCACGCACGCGTCCGCTAGGCTCAGGAGAAATATAGCGTCCAAAATCATGATATTCTAAAACGCCAGTTTTTTTATCAATCAAAACCAAAGCAGAATGACCTGCTCTTAAATAATTCTTTTTACCAATACCAATATATCTCAAATAAGGAGAAAACCATTCTTCAGAAACCATAACTATCGTATCTGGATATGCCAACGTTAAAATAATACCCGTATTATCCATTGACTACTTCAGTAAGGTTGAAAGTTTTAGCAGTAACTGTTTTACTTTCAAGGTTCTCATAGCGCATACTAACGTCATTACCACATTTTTCAACTTGTGTAATACTCATTGTTTTTACAAAACCACGATCCATGACTATGCCATAATCCATATTATTAATATCGGCAGTACTATGAAATTTTAATACAGAATCAACATGCAAGTCACTCAGCACTTCAAAGTTTTCAAACCATTCTTGACGCTCTCTTTGCATCCCTTCAGAATACAACGTTGAAGATGACCAAATTCTTGATTCTAAAGGCAATTCTATAAAATGCTTGTATTTACCATCCCAAACTAATTCATAGAATTTCAAATTCGTATTCCAATCTGCAATCACAATGGTAAATGGTTCAATATCTTGAAAATAATAATCTTCTATGGTTGTAATAATATCATCAGAAACCATGAAATCATTAGCCACGATGCCTCTACTCTTTATGTAACTCGATTGTCGTTCGTGTTTTACAAAACCTCCATTAAGTAAGCAAACTACTCGATTCTTTTCACTGACACCGATCCAAGTCCCTCCCTTTTTGTCTTTTGGAAACAACAATTTAGTATCGTGAATAGTATAAAAATCGGGAACTAAAGACACTCTATCAGGAGTTTCATCTCGATTTGAGGTTAAAACAAAATCGTTATTTTTCGTTGGAATAATTGTAACTGTGCACATAAAACCAGTAGTCTTAAAACGGTTTAGCAACTTACAAAAAATAAATAAAATTTAAGTTGGTTTTAAAAAGACTTGCTTTTAAATAATCATTTAAATATTCGTAAATTTGCATCACATTTACTGAAAATTCAATAACAAAAAATAAAAAATCATGGGAAAAGGCTTTTTTAGTGTTCCAATTGCTGTTAACGAACCTGTAAAATCTTATGCACCTGGATCACCAGAACGTGATGCAGTTGCTAAGACATACAAAGCGATGTTTAATAGTAAAATTGACGTTCCTCTTTATATAAATGGTGAAGATGTGAAAACTGGAAATACCAGAACCATGTCTCCACCGCACGATCATAAACATGTTGTAGGAACATATCATGTAGCTGAACAAAAACATATTGATGATGCAATCTCAACCGCTTTAGAAGCAAGAAAAACATGGTCTGTAATGCCATGGGAACAGCGTGCTGGTATCTTTTTAAAAGCTGCTGAATTAATTGCTGGTCCCTATAGAGCCAAAATTAATGCAGCAACTATGATTGCACAATCTAAAACTGTACATCAAGCTGAGATTGATGCTGCCTGTGAGTTTATAGATTTCTTGCGTTTTAATGTTCAGTTTATGACGGACATTTACATGGAGCAACCAGAAAGCACGAGTGATGCTTGGAACCGCATTGAATATCGCCCGTTAGAAGGTTTCACGTATGCCGTTACTCCTTTTAATTTTACTGCTATTGCTGGAAATTTACCTGCATGTATGGCTTTAATGGGTAATGTTGTGGTTTGGAAACCTAGTGATAGTCAAGTATATTCTGCTAAAGTAATTATGGATGTATTTGAAGAGGCTGGTGTGCCTCCTGGCGTTATTAATGTTGTTTTTGGAGACCCGGTGATGATTACCAATACGGTTATGGCAAGTCCAGATTTTTCAGGATTGCATTTTACAGGTTCTACATTCATTTTTAAAGAGCTTTGGAAACAAATAGGAAACAACATTCACAACTATAAGACGTACCCAAGAATTGTTGGTGAAACAGGCGGAAAAGACTTTATTGTCGCTCACAAATCTGCTGACGCAAAACAAGTAGCTACAGCCATTGTTCGTGGTGCATTTGAATTTCAAGGACAAAAATGTAGTGCGGCATCAAGAGCTTACATTCCAAAAAGTCTATGGGCAGATATTAAAAAGTTTGTTATTGCAGATGTAAACTCATTTAAAATGGGTTCTCCAGAAGATATGAGCAATTTTGTTACGGCTGTAATCCATGAAGGATCTTTTGATAAACTAGCAAAATATATTGATGGCGCAAAAAGTGATAATGATGCTGAAATTGTTGTTGGTGGTAATTACGATAAAAGTATAGGATACTTTATTGAACCTACGGTTATTCTTGCTAAAGACCCTAAATACACAACCATGTGCACGGAACTTTTTGGACCGGTAATCACGATTTATGTGTATGAAGATGACGCTTTTTCGGAAACTTTAAAGTTAGTAGACGAAACTAGCGAATATGCTTTAACAGGTGCTATTATATCTAAAGACAGATATGCGGTTACGCAAGCAACTGAAGCATTACAAAACGCTGCAGGAAACTTTTACATTAACGATAAGCCAACAGGTGCAGTTGTAGGACAGCAACCATTTGGTGGCGCTAGAGCATCAGGAACAAATGATAAAGCAGGTAGCGCACAAAACTTATTACGTTGGATATCTCCAAGAATGATTAAAGAAACGTTTGTAACCCCTACGGATTATAGATATCCGTTTTTAGGGGAATAATTTATCATTTGACTTAAAAATCAAAAAAAGCAATTAGGAAATTCTAATTGCTTTTTTTTGTACTAAACAACTATTGATAAATAGTAACAGTAAGTTATATCACGTTTAAAAACAGTCCCGCCGTCTTCCAACCATAACGGAATTAGAACTGCAATATTTCGATTTACATCTTCATTAGATTCAACTATTTTCCATTTTCTACCAATACGAGTTAATGAGTTAGTAAGACCTAAATCTCAGGTTGAAGTTCAGAAAGAAACACCTTATTTTAATACTAAATAAGATTCTATTTTTTATCAATATATAATTGTTTTATTTTATAAAATGACATAAAAAAAGAGACATATACTAATGTTATTCCATAATACGAAGCTTATTTTTTCACAAAACATGTTCATATATTAAAAGATAATACAGTAATATTAAAATGTATTATAAATATTACTAACTTTATTTTTTTAAAACGGCATGTTATTTGTTGATTAAAAACTATGAAAAAACATATTATTCTATTACTTATCATGTGTCCAATATTTGGATTCGCACAAGCAAATAAATTATTTAGACAAGCAACTCGAACCAATAATTTAAGCGAAAAAATATCATTATTAACTCAAGTTATAGAATTAGAACCGCAGAACTTAGATGCTTACTTCTATAGAGCCATAGCGAAAAATGACCTAGGTAATTACCGTGGAGCGATTGTTGATTATTCAAAAATTATTGTTACAGAACCTGATGCGGACACTTATTTTAATAGAGGTAATTCCAGATACAGTTTAAAAGATTTTACTGGCGCTAAAGAAGATTATGCAAAAGCGTTTATGCTTGATAAAAATTTTATTGATGCCCTTTATAGTTTGGCATGTGTAAAACTTGATTTAGATGAATACGAAAATGCTATTAAAGATTTTACAGGTGTTATTAAACAAGTTCCTGATAATTATGACACCTACACTAAAAGAGCTTCGGCTTACAAAGCCCTTAAACAATTCACAAACGCATTGAATGATTATTCTATGGCTATTTTGATTGAACCCAATGCAGATAATTACTTTAATCGTGGGGCTTTCTTAATGGATATTAAATATTACCAAGATGGTAATACCGATTTAACAAAATCTTTAAGACTCAACAATAACAATTCATTTGCTCATTTTTATAGAGGTGCTTCCAATTTATTTTTAGGTAAATTTATTGATGCTATTTCTGATTTTTCAGAGGCCATTAAATTTGACTCCATGGATTTTGATGCGTATTTAGGGCTTGCCATGGCCCATCTTAAGGTTAATGATACAACTCGTGCAAAATTGAACTTTAATAAAGCGAATGCTATACTTATCCCTAGCAAAAAACTATCAACTATTGAGCAGTACAATAATACCTACTGGTTTCACAATCAATATTTCTATTTCAATAATTCTATAAATGCATTGGTTAACTTGAAATAGTTATCCTCGAAATTTCATAGGAAGATGCACCACCTTTTTGGTTTCGTAAAAGTCTTCTTCAAAATAATCACTTAAGTTATAAATTGTTGTGGTTTTATAGCCTTGAAGTTCTTCTGATAAATCACCTCCCTTTAAATACAGTATACCATTTTTAAGATCATGGTTTTGGTGTTTAGCTATTTTACCTTTTACCCAATGCACAAAGGTTGGCATTGCAGCAACTGCTCTACTTATTATAAAATCATATTTACCATCAATATCTTCTACTCTACTGTGCGTTGTTTTCACGTTAGTTAGCTCTAAACCCGTAACAACCTCGTCAACCACTTTTAATTTTTTAGCAATACTATCTACTAAGTGAAACGAACATTCTGGAAACAGAATAGCTAAAGGGATTCCCGGAAAACCTCCCCCAGTACCAACATCAAGAAGCTTACTTCCATCCGTAAAACTTATAACTTTAGCTATACCTAAAGAATGTAATACATGCCTCATATAAAGTTCATCTATATCCTTTCGAGACACTACGTTAATTTTTAGATTCCAATCTTGATATAACGATTCAAGTTGTTCAAATTTTTGTATTTGGTCTTCCGTAAGGTTAGGGAAGTACTTTAAAATGAGCTCCATTTGTGTTAAATTTTGAACAAAAATATACTTTTTATGTACATATTTTTACAAAAAAACGTTATAACTTCAAATGGTTTATACTTATATTTGCCTACGGTAAGTCAAGCAATTTTTATTATTTATCATATTAAAATTAATAACATGACTAAACAAGCACTTTCGTTTTCTAGAAAAGATCCTGCAAAGTTTTTTAAAACACTTAACAAACGTGTAAACGACTATTTTAAAGAAAACAACTTAAAGCGCACTGGAAACTGGAAATTATACACAAAAGCTATTGTGATGTTCTCCCTATTAATAGTTCCTGTTGTTTTAATTTTAACCGTAGATTTACCCACTTGGGCGCAAATACTAGGTATGGTAATTGCGGGAATTGGTATGGCTGGTGTTGGCATGAATGTTATGCACGATGCAAACCATGGCTCTTTTTCAAGTAAAAAATGGGTTAACAAACTAATGGGTAGCAGCATCTACATTTTAGCAGGAAACGACTATAATTGGAAAGTACAACACAATGTATTACATCATACTTACACTAATATTCAAGGGCACGATGAAGATATTGATGCTGGAAGAATTATTAGATTTTCTAAACACACCAAATGGCTTAGAATTCATAAATACCAAAAATACTATGCGTTCTTCTTATACGGTTTGTTAACTGCAAACTGGGCAGTTACAACTGATTTTGTGCAAACCTATAAATATCTTAAGAGAAAATTAGCGTATGGTAAAATGCCTCATCCTGCAACTCAATGGACAAAACTTATTATAGGTAAAATTGTATATTATTCTTTATGGTTTGTTTTACCAATATCACTAGGTTTTGCATGGTGGAAAGTTTTAATAGGATTCTTAGTTATGCATTATACAGCAGGAATCATCTTAAGTGTTGTATTCCAGTTGGCACACGTTATGCCTAATACAGAAATGCCGTTACCAGATGAAGAAGGAAACATGAAAAATACTTGGGCTATTCATCAATTGTTTACTACCTCAAATTTTTCACCAAAAAGTTGGTTGGCAGAATTTTATACTGGCGGATTAAACAGACAAGTAGAGCACCATTTGTTCACTAATATTAGCCATGTGCATTACAGTAAAATAGCAAAAATAGTTAAAGAAACTGCACAAGAATTCAGCTTACCTTATAATGAATACAACACCTTTTGGCAAGCTGTTTCCGAACATTACAATCAATTAAAAATGTTAGGCAACAAACCTAGTATAGCCTAAAATTCATACTTACACTTATTAAACAAATAACCAAAAATGCAATTACTATCTGATAGAATTTTAAACATGGCTACGTCTGCTACTCTAGCAATGGCTGCAAAAGCGAGAGAACTTAGAGGCGAAGGAAAAGATATTATTGGCTTAAGTTTAGGAGAACCTGATTTTAATACTCCTGATTTTATTAAAGAAGCCGCTATACAAGCAATTAATGATAACTACAACTCCTATTCACCAGTTGATGGGTATGTTGAGTTAAAAGAAGCTATAATTACCAAGTTTAAACGTGATAATAATTTAACGTATACACCTTCTCAAATTGTTGTTTCTACAGGAGCAAAACAATCCTTGGCAAATATTGCTGGCGTGATGCTTAATGAAGGTGATGAAGTTCTTCTACCGTGCCCATATTGGGTGAGTTATTCTGATATTGTAAAACTTTATGATGGTGTTCCTGTAGAGGTTAAAACATCTATTGATACCGATTTTAAAATGACTCCAAAACAGTTGGAGGCGGCTATTACACCAAACACAAAAATGATTTGGTTTAGCTCACCTTGCAACCCAAGTGGTTCTGTGTACAGTAAGACTGAATTAAGAGCTTTAGCAGATGTATTAGTGAAACACCCAAATATTTATGTCGTCTCTGATGAAATTTACGAACATATAAACTATGGTGAAGGACATGCAAGTATTGGGGAATTTGAGGATATGTATAACAATACTATAACGGTAAACGGTGTTTCTAAAGCATTCGCTATGACTGGATGGCGTATTGGATATATTGGTGCTCCAGAAAAAATAGCTAGAGCTTGTAATAAGATGCAAGGACAAATGACTAGTGGCGCCAACTGTATTGCACAACGAGCCGTAATCACAGCGCTAAATGAGTCCCCTTCCCGTGTTCAATATATGATTAACGAGTTTAAAGAACGTCGTGATTTAATACTAAAATTAGTTAATGGTATCGAAGGTTTTAAAGCCAATACACCAGATGGTGCCTTTTATGTGTTTCCTGATGTAACACATTACTTTGGAAAAACATTACGAGGTAAAAAGATAAATAATGCTACTGATTTTTCATTGTATTTATTAGAGGAAGCTCTTGTCGCTACGGTTACAGGCGAAGCTTTTGGAAATCCAGATTGTATTAGAATTTCTTATGCTGCTTCAAAAGAACAAATTATTGAAGCTATAAAACGAATTAAAGAGGTTGTGAGTTAAGTTACTCAAGCCAATAAATGCTAAAAGGCCACTAAGTAATTAGTGGTCTTTTTTTGTTGTTGATTCTATCATTAATTAAATATTAGAACTATTGTAATTAAAAACAATGATAGTTTTAATGTAGTTTCGGTTAAATTATTTATTGAATAGCTTCTACTTTTAATACATTGCTTTATACCAAAAATTGAAGTTGGTTTTTGATTGCTATAATTTTGCATTACAATAGTTTTATAGTGCGACGTTAAAAACCCAGAAGGTTTATTAATATAGTCTTCGTTTTGTTTAGGTACAGGTTCAAAGTTTTTAGTTAATAATACTAATTCCATGATTAATGATTTTTAATTGGTTATATAATATCGACGAGGAACTTTCTAAAATGTTACATCACACCATTAAAATCCTAGTGAAATTAGGGATAATTCACGTTAGTGATTGTCGTGAAAACGCCACAAAGAGTGACGAGTGAAGCCTAACAACCTTTTGAATTCGCTCAAGATAAACTTCAAGGGCTACCCTTATAGTAACTCCAAAAAAAAAATTATACAACAAAATGTGAATTACCTATTTCGCCAGAAAAAAGGTGTAAATAAAATAAGCACTGTAAAAAGTTCTAAACGACCAATAAGCATTAAGAAACAAGCCCACCATTGTGCTAAAGGAGGCAATGCTGCATAGTTATTTACAGGTCCAAAATCCCCAAGTGCGGGTCCAACATTACCTAAAGTAGATGCCGATAAGCCAATTGCCGATTTAAAATCAATTTCAAACATAGAAAACACCAAAGCACCTATTATAAAGGACAGCATATATAGAATAAAAAATGCTAAGACGTTAAAAACAATAAACCTATTAATAGCTTTATTATTATAACGAACTGGTATGATTGCATTTGGGTGCAACGTGCGTTTAAACTCTAAAAAACTATTTTTAATCAATATTAAATGACGTACTACTTTCACACCCCCTGAGGTACTTCCTGCTGATCCGCCCAAAAACATAAGACCGAAAAATAAAACAACCAAAAAGGGCGTCCATAATGTATAATCTGCGGTAACAAAACCCGTTGTTGTTATAACAGATAATACTTGAAACAAACCATGTCTAAAAGCACTTTCAGCTTCTCCCCAAACCATTGGATGCACAATTGAAGACTTACTTATATCTGCACGAAAATAAATAATAACGGCCGCAATGATCGTAAATATAGCAATAAACTTAAAGTATAACTTAAACTCTTCATCATGGATTACTTTTTGAATTCTCCCCTTGAAAGCAAAATAACTAAGTACAAAATTAGTCCCTGCTAAAAACATAAATAATATGATGATATATTGTATTAAAGGTTGTCCATTCCAATATGCAATACTGGCATTTTTAGTAGAGAAGCCTCCCGTTGAAAGCGTACACAAGGAGTGATTAATAGCATCAAAAAAAGACATGCCAGCAACACTTAAAAGCAAGGTTTCTGCTGCAGTATAACCAAAATAAATAAGCCATAAACGTTTTGCTGTATCTGTAATTCTAGGATGTAATTTATCGGCGCTCGGTCCTGGAGCTTCCGCAGCAAAAAGCTGCATACCACCAATTCCAAGTAATGGTAAAATAGCAATGGCTAATACTATAATTCCCATTCCACCAATCCAATGCGTTAAACTACGCCAAAACAATATACCTTTGGGTACCGCTTCGATATCATTCAAAATTGAAGCTCCCGTAGTGGTATAACCAGACATCGTTTCGAAAAAAGCGTTTGTAAAACTAGGAATACTTTCTGTAAGTACATAAGGTAGAGTGCCGGATAATGACATGATTACCCATCCAAAACTTACAACAATATAACCCTCACGCTTATTTATTTCTTTTTTGTGACGCCTAGTAAAAACCATGGAAACAACTCCAACAAGTAATGTTATAATACCTGCCAAAAATATTTGAAATGTTACACCATCTTTATAAATTAAACTTACAAGTGCAGATAACAGCATAAAACCACCATTAAACAAAAGTAGTAGTCCTAAAAAGTGAAAAATAATTTTATAGTTGAGTTTCAATACTTAGATTTTAAAGAAATAATTTTTCAACGCGTTTTATTGATTTCAGCAGACAACATACTACAACACGATCACCCTCTTGAATTCTAAAACTACCCAGTGCTATAATACCAACACCATTTCTAATAACCCCTCCTATAGTTGCCGTTCTAGGGAAATCTATAGATTTAATTGTTTTATTACAAACAGCAGATGTTCCCTTTACCTCAAATTCCAACAACTCAGCGTTTAAATTACTCAGTTTCGTCATGGCAACAACTTCCCCCCTGCGTATGTATCTAAAAATATTATTTGCTGCTAACAGTTTTTTATTTATTAAAGTATCAATTCCAATAGAATGTGAAAGATCAAAATAGTCCATATTCTCAACCAAGGCTATCGTTTTTTTAACCCCTTTAGATTTCGCGACTAAACAAGACATAATGTTTGTTTCAGAATTAGCTCCAACTGCAATAAAGGCATCCATTTCACTAATGTTTTCTTCATCAAGTAAATCTACATTACGACCATCACTATTAATAACCAATACCTTTGTTAATTCTTCTGCAATTTCAAATGCTCTATCTCTATTTCCTTCTAAGAGCTTTACATTTAACCCTTTCTCACTTAAATCTCTAGCTGTTTTATATGCTATTTGACTACCACCTAAAATCATCACGTTTTTAATAACTCTGTTAACTTTACCTGTAAGTCTACAAAGTTCATCCGCTCCACCTTCTGATGTTATAAAAACCACATTATCCCCTCGTTTAAACTTAGTGTCGCCCCTAGGAATAATCGTGTATTGCGTACCAAAACGTTGAATTGCAATAGGAACGAAATGTATTTCTGGAAAAATATCGGCAGCTTCTTTCACTGTTTTTCCAACAAAAGATGCTGACCTAGAAAGCGTTAATCCGGCCATAGTTAGTGCGCCATCCTCGAACTCGTAATTTTCGTTAAAGGATGATTGTTTTAATGATAATTCAATTTCTGAAGCTGCTAAAGCTTCTGGTGAAATCAACTCATCAATACCAAATTTTGTAAATCCAACCTCATCTTTATAATGGATAAATTCAGTATTAGAAATTCTTGCTATGGTTTTTTGAGCTCCAAGTTGTTTCGCTAAAACACATACTGTAATGTTAGTAGTTTCGCTTGATGTTACCGCTATAAATAATTCGCATGAATCAACACGAGCTTCTTTTAAAATAGAAATAGACGTTGCATCTCCTTTAATAACTCTAATATCTAAATGGGTATCCGCGTATGCTAAACTTTTTTTATTGGGATCAATTAAGTTTATTTCTTGAGATTCGTAAGACAATAATTTTGCCAAATGAAATCCAACTTCACCAGCACCTGCAATAATTATTTTCATTATTTAACTATCATAAAAAGTATAGCAAATATACTATAAAATAAATATTGCTAATCAAAATTGATTGATTATAATAATTAGAAATCTAATTATGTAAAGCTTTTCTAAAAGTTTATCTTTGCTCAAAAAATTTAAGATTTGTCAAAAGTAAAGCCTTACAAAAACAGCGATTTAGGTAAAAAAGACCAGGTTACTAAAATGTTCGATACAATTTCTAAAGATTATGATGGTTTAAACCGGGTAATTTCTTTTGGAATAGACATTAAATGGCGAAAAAAAGTAGTTAACCTAGTTAAAGAAGCCAATCCAGATACTATTTTAGATATTGCAACTGGAACTGGTGACCTGGCCATTAATCTTGCTAAAACTAATGCAACAAAAATTGTTGGTTTAGATATTAGCAGTGGTATGTTGGACATTGGAAAGCAAAAAATTAAAAAGAAATCTTTAGACTCTAAAATAGACATGATTTTGGGTGATTCTGAAGATATGCCTTTTGAAGATAATGCCTTTGATGCTATAACGGTTGCTTTTGGTGTACGTAACTTTGAAACCTTAGAAAACGGCTTAAAAGAAATATACAGAGTACTAAAACCCAACGGTACTTTTGTAATCTTAGAAACCTCTATCCCTGAAAAAACCCCTTATAAACAAGGCTATAAATTTTACACTAAAAACATTTTACCTCTTATTGGAAAAGCTTTTTCAAAAGACAGAAGTGCCTATAAATATTTATGCGAATCTGCATCCGTTTTTCCTTACGGAGAAGCTTTAAACAATATTTTACGTAAAAGTGGGTTTATAAATGTTGAAGATTTTCCACAAACATTAGGTGTGGCAACTATTTATAAATCATCTAAGTAATAATATGAAGTATTTTTTTGCGCTTATATCATTTTTATTCATCATTGAGTCTTCTAGCGCTCAGCTTTTTAAGAAAGAAAAAGTGCTTTATGATGCCAATCAAGGACGCGGATCTACAGATAATAATGCACTACGGTGGGGATATTTTTTGGGGATTAGCAATTACGATTTCAATTTTGATTACAATACCGATTTGCGTGATATTTATGTAAAGCGAAGCCCTGGTTTTAATGTGGGTTTAATCGGAAACTTGCGTATAAACAACTTTATAGACTTACGTTTAGAACCAGGTTTATTAATTACTACAAGAGAATTATATTATAGTCAAGGTTGGTTTCAAGGCATTCCTGATGTAAAAGCCTCAGACTTAATTAGAGAGGTGAAATCTACATACATTCACATACCTTTATTAATAAAGATATCTACAAAACGTGTCAATAATTTTAAACCTTTTATTGTTGGAGGATTTTCTACAGCATTAAACCTATCAAGTAACGAAAACAACCCTGAAGACAATAGTAATGGACAGTTTAGAACAACTAAAAACTCTATTTTTTACGAACTAGGTTTTGGTATTGATTTTTATCTTTATAATTTCAAGTTTACACCATCAATTCGTGGTCTTTTTGGGATTAATGATGAATTGGTTAGAGATGAAGACCCCAACAGTCCTTGGACAACTAATATTGCAGGAATGAGAACACGAGGGGTTTTTATAAACTTTACGTTTCAATAAACGCTTTATCTCAATTTTATTTAAACTATTTACTGCAAACTATAGATTAATACTGCGAGTTTAAAATCAATTTCTACTAAATTCACTTAGTAAAATTGCTGTAGCCGTAGCTACATTCAAACTTTCAGTAGCTTGTAAATCGCCAAATCTTGGTATAGACATTTTTTCAGTAATCACAGCTTCAACTTCTTTTGAAACGCCATTAGCTTCATTACCCATTACTAAAACTCCGGTTTTGGGTAACGTTTTATGATACACATTCTCACCTTCCATAAAAGCACCAAAAACAGATGTTTCAATGCCTCTTAGAAAAGGCACCAAGTTCATATAACTAACATTAACCCTAGTTATAGAACCCATTGTTGCTTGAATTACTTTAGGATTAAAACAATCAACAGTTTCTTTACTACAAATTAATTCTTTCACTCCAAACCAATCACATAATCTAATAATAGTTCCTAAATTTCCTGGATCCCTTATTGAATCAAGAGCTACTATAAGTCCCGAATTATCAATAGGTTTTGATTCTGGAATTTTAAAAATAGCCAAAGCTTTATTAGGGGTGGTTAGAAAACTAATTCGCTTTAAATCTGAATCGGAAATTATAACTTCATCTTTGGCATCAATATTGAACGATGCTGTAGCATATAATTTCTGAAGTTCTAAATTGGATTGTAAAAGTTCTCTTATAGTTTTAACACCTTCAACGACAAAAAAACCATATTGCTGTCTATATTTTTTTTGCTTTAAACTCGTAATTAATTTTATTTGACTTTTAGAAAGCATTTATATTTTTTCTGTTTAAATAATGTATTTTTGAATATGTTATCAATATTTATATTACAAACTTACAAATACTGTTCTTTTTTAAAGTCTAAAACCTAAATTAACTATAATTTCATTTGAAAAAACAGCTCTCAAAAATATTATTTTTAGTACTACTTGCAATCGGCTTGTACTCTTGTGATACAGTAAAAAGAGTTGCCGAAGACGAACATTTACTTTCCAAAACTTCGGTTATTGTTAATGATAAAAAAGACAACACTGAAATCATAAATAGTCTGTTATACCAAAAGCCTAATAGAAAAATAGCAGGTATTCCGTTACGCTTGCATATTTACAATACCGCACGACCAAACAGAGACTCTTTATTTGAAACTTGGTTAAATAAGAGGCAAAAACGAAGAGCCCGATTAGAACGAAGGTATTCAATAAAACAGGTAAATAAATTAAAACAATCTGTGTTAGGCTTTAATAATTGGCTAAAAAGTACTGGCGAAGCTCCTACTATTGTAAATGAAGACGAAACTAAACGTTCTGTAAAACGTCTTAAAGATTACTACATTAATAATGGTTGGTTTAATGTTGAAGCTGATTTCGACATTAAAAAAAACGACAACAAACGTGCAGAAGTAAAATATAACGTTGAAACAAAACACCCTTTTCTAATTGATTCGATTTCAGATATATTAAAATCCCCGGTTATTGATTCTCTATATCAAAATATTAAAAAAAACGCAATCATTAAAACTGGCGAACAGTATAGAACTTCAAATTTTGAAGAAGAGCGTGATCGAATTTCTACTTCATTACGTAATTCTGGATTATATCACTTTAATCAAGATTATATCACTTTTGAAATGGATACCATTGGAACTCACAAAAAGGTAAACGTTGGTATTAACATTCAAGACAGAGCCATTAGAACGCCCGATTCTATAAGAAGAGAACCATTTGAAATATACAAAATAAAGGATGTAAACATTATTACCGATTATACTTTTGATAACAGAAACAAACCATTTCAAGATTCTATTTCATACGGTAGTTACAAATTATATAGTTATGATAAAATTCGGTATAGACCAAAAGCCTTAACTGATGCTATTTTTATAACTCCTGGCGAAGTATTTAAGGATATTGACAGAACGAGAACTTACAGGTATATTAATGAGCTTCGGACATTTAAATATCCAAATATTGAATATATTGAAAACCCCGATAATACGCTTACTGACACCATTAGGCTTACACCATTAAAAAAGTTTAGTTTAAGTTTTAATGCCGATGTTTCACAAAGTGACATACAAACTGTTGGTTTTTCATTAAATCCAAGCTTGAAAATTAGAAATGTTTTTAAAGGAGCCGAAACTCTTGAAATATCAGGTATTGCCTCTATTGGCGCTTCAGATGACCTAAAAGAAGAAGGCGACCCATTTTTTGATATAATTGAATTTGGTGTAGATGTTAAGCTAACTATCCCAAGGCTTTTCTCTCCTTTTTATACTGAAAACATTATTCCTAAATACATGTCGCCCAGCACAAGAATTGGCTTAGCGACTACCAGTCAAAAAAATATCGGATTAGATAAACGAACTTTTAGTGGTAATTTTAGCTATAACTGGCTTCCTAACCCACAAGTTACGAACAGGCTGGATTTGTTTAATGTACAGTACGTTAGAAACCTAAATCCAGACAACTACTTTGGAGTTTATAATAATTCTTTCAGTTCTTTAAATAAAATAGCACAAGACGTTGGCTACATAGGTTCTGACAGCGATTTAACCATCCCTGATGGAGCGAACACTTTTATAGATTATGTCTTAAACCAAACAACCCCAAGTGAGATATCGAGTTCTCAATTAGAAACAATTAATGGTATAGATGAACGTCAAAACAGGCTTACAGAAAACAACCTTATACTGTCTTCAAGTTTCAACTTTACAAAGGATCAACGTACTAATTTATTTGATCATGACTTTTCAATTTTCCGTTTTAAACTAGAGCTAGCGGGTAATTTATTAGCTGGCACATCTAAACTCCTTGGGCTTAAAAAGGATAATGATGGGCGTTATGAATTTCTTAATGTCGCTTATTCGCAATATGTAAAAACAGAATTTGATTATATAAAGCACTGGGATTTAGGCAAAAAAAATGTACTTGCTACGCGGGCATTCTTTGGCATAGCCATCCCTTATGGAAACTCAAAAAGTATTCCATTTGCAAAAAGTTTTTTTGGAGGCGGACCTAACGATAATCGTGCGTGGTCTGCATATAATTTAGGCCCTGGAAGCTCAGAAACTACCAATGAGTTTAGCGAAGCAAATCTAAAACTGGCTTTTAGTGCAGAACAGCGCTTCAATATCTTTGGAAATTTAAACGGTGCTCTTTTTATTGACGCCGGTAACATTTGGAATGTTTTAGACAATGTTGAAGACGACAGAGCAACTTTTTCTGGATTTGACTCTTTAAAAGATATTGCTGTTGGTTCAGGTTTTGGTTTACGTTATGATTTCAGTTTTTTTGTATTCAGATTTGATATTGGCTTCAAAACCTACGATCCTTCTTATAGAGACAATAATAGATGGTTTAATGATTATAACTTTACTAATGCCGTTTATAACATTGGTATAAACTATCCTTTTTAGAGCCGTTTTCTTTAAATTATACTATAACGTTTTAGTATTACTTTGGTGTTTTCAAGCCCAAAAACAATCACAAATTATTTAAAAATTGATTACTTTCGCACTTACTAATTACAAATCATATTTAATTCTATAAAATGGGACACAATATAAAACCAGGAGTAGCTACAGGAAAAGAAGTTCAAGCTATTTTCAACCACGCAAAAGCTAATAATTATGCTCTACCAGCTGTAAACGTAATAGGCTCAGACACAATAAACGGTGTTTTAGAAACAGCAAAAGATTTAAATGCTCCAGTAATCATTCAATTTTCTAATGGTGGTGCGCAATTTAATGCAGGTAAAGGTTTAAGTAACGATGGCCAAAAAGCAGCTATTGCAGGTGCTGTTGCAGGTGCTAAACATGTACATACTCTAGCAGAAGCTTATGGTGTTCCAGTAATTTTACATACAGACCATTGTGCTAAAAAACTATTACCTTGGATTGATGGTCTATTAGACGCTAGTGAAAAACATTTTGCTGAAACTGGTAAATCTTTATTTAGTTCTCATATGATTGACCTTTCTGAAGAGCCAATCGAAGAAAACATTGAAATCTGTAAGCAATACCTTGAGCGCATGAGCAAAATGGGTATGACTTTAGAAATTGAACTTGGTATAACTGGTGGTGAAGAAGATGGTGTTGATAATACAGACGTTGATGATTCTAAACTATACACACAACCAGAAGAAGTAGCTTATGCTTACGAAGAGTTAAGTAAAGTAAGTCCACAATTCACAATTGCTGCTGCATTTGGTAACGTACACGGTGTTTATAAACCAGGAAACGTGAAATTAACGCCAAAAATCTTAAAGAATTCTCAAGATCATATCTCGAAAAAATATGGCGTAGAACATAATCACATCGATTTCGTTTTCCACGGTGGATCAGGATCTACAGTTGAAGAAATTCGTGAAGGTATTAGCTATGGCGTAATCAAAATGAATATTGACACTGATTTACAATACGCATTCATGACTGGTATTCGTGACTATATGGGAGACAAAGTTGAATACTTAAAGTCTCAAATTGGAAACCCAGATGGTAGTGATTCTCCAAACAAAAAGTACTACGACCCAAGAGTTTGGTTACGCGCAGGAGAAGTTACTTTTGTAGAACGTTTAAAAAAGGCGTTTGAAGATTTAAATAATGTCAATACCTTATAAATTTAGGTGAATTTACTACAAATATATCTTAAAAAGGTTCTGTAATTAGCAGAACCTTTTTTGTTTATATAACTTAAAAACAGGTGATTACAAATAATAATTAATAAAATCATTTGTGTGTTACCACAAAATTAAAAAAAGGGTTAATTTTGTGATTGGGCTTTCTGCAGTCGCTTCCAGATAAAATCGGGACAGCTTCAACAAATGCCTCAAATGCTGTGTATCTAAGATTTCATAAATTATAAAATCGAAATGCATGAGTAACTCGTAACACAGTTTTCGATTATCCGGATAATTTTAATCCGAAATCTTAAATAGTAAACATATCCTGAGCACGGTCAAAGGATTAAAATCGTAAAGCTTTATGTCTTGGTTTAAAAGAAAAACAAAAGGAATAACAACTACTACTGAAGAGAAAAAAGACACACCTAAAGGTTTGTGGTACAAATCTCCTACTGGTAAAATTGTTGACACAGAAGAGTTAGAAAAAAACTTCTATGTTAGTCCAGAAGATGGCTACCATGTTAGAATAGGTAGTAAAGAGTATTTTGAAATTCTTTTTGACGATAATAAATTCGAAGAATTAGATGCTAATTTAGAATCTAAAGACCCCCTAAAGTTTGAGGATACTAAAAAATACCCTGACCGTTTAAAAGCTGCTCAAAGTAAAACTAAATTAAAAGACGCTGTGAGAACAGCTGTTGGCAAATCTAAAGGTAAAGACCTTGTTGTTGCCTGTATGGATTTCAGTTTTATTGGTGGCTCAATGGGAAGTGTTGTTGGAGAAAAAATCGCTAGAGCTGCAGATTACGCTTTAAAAAACAAACTACCGTTAATGGTAATTTCTAAATCTGGTGGAGCTCGTATGATGGAAGCTGCATTATCCCTAATGCAATTGGCTAAAACATCTGTGAAATTAGCACAATTAGCCGATGCTGGTCTTCCTTATATTTCGTTATGCACAGACCCTACAACTGGTGGTACAACGGCATCATTTGCTATGTTAGGTGATATTAATATTAGTGAACCAGGAGCTTTAATAGGTTTCGCAGGTCCTCGTATAGTAAGAGATACAACAGGAAAAGAATTACCAGAAGGGTTTCAAACTTCAGAGTTTTTATTGGAACATGGTTTCTTAGATTTTATAACACTTCGTAAAAATTTAAAACATAAGGTAAATCAATATTTAGATTTAATATTAAATCAACCTTTAAGAGCATAAAAAAAGCGAGCCAAATGGCTCGCTTTTTTTATGCTCCTTTAAGAAAAATTGAAAACTCGGTTCCTTGACCAATTTTACTAGTAACTTCTACTTTTCCTCCTAAAGATTCAATATGATTTCTAGTAATAAATAGCCCTAGGCCAATAGCATCTTTATTGTTGTGAAATGTCTTATAAAGTTGAAATAATTTTTTTCCATATTTTTCCATATCAATTCCTATTCCATTATCAGAAATCTTAAAAATAACAGAGTCGTTTTCAATAAATGACGTTAATTTAATTTTGGGTTCCCGTTCTTCAGACCTATATTTAATGGCGTTTGTTAAAAAATTCAAAATAATACTATCCAAATATGCTGGTATACCCTTAATTTTTAGTTCATGATCTACATTATTTACAATAGTTGTTTTTGTGTTTTTAGCATAGGCAGTAACCGTATAAATTGCTTTTTCAACATAATCATGCAAATTTAAAGTCTCTAATTGTTGTGAATCTACTTGCTTAATTTTCGCAACTTCGGTTAAATGCGATACTGTCTCTTCTAAATTTTCAATAGCGTTTCTTAAAAGTACAAAACTTTCATTCTCTTTTAACCACGAAAATTCGTCTTCTAAAAATCCTTCTATTGTAGATAAATTGCCTGAATGAGATCGTAAATTATGGGTTGTGATATCAGCGAAAGCTGTTAGTCGTTCATTTTGTTCTCTAACAACACTTAACATTAACCTGAGTTTATCTTGGTTTAATTTTCGACTTGTAACATCAGAGAACTGCCATATCATCTGACTTGGACTACCATCTGGGTTATTCATTAATGAAACGGATATTAAAACCCATATTATGGAACCATCTTTATGAAAATATCGTTGCCTAACTCTATATCTATTGATTTCTCCTTGCATTAAGTGCTGGTACTTTATAGTATGAATACCTAGATCTTCTCTGTAAATGATATTTTCAATGTTCATGTTGAATAACTCATTTCTTGCATAACCAAATAGTTCGCACACACTATCGTTTACCTTTATCCAATCACCATCTAAAGTCAATATGGCAATACCATCATAAGTATTATTGAAAATTTTCTCTAAAGAATCGTAGGTGTCAGGAAAGGTGCCTTGAGGCGATAGTGATTTCATGAATTTATGAGTTATTAATTATTTAAAAATTACTTAAACTATAAAATTCAATTCTTGGGAGAAATAATAGTAAAAGTTACGCAAAAAAATGTTTCAAACCAAAAAAGTATTATATTTGCCGATCGAAAGAAAGGCTTTCGTGTACATAACAATCATTTACAATAATATTAGCATGTATTTAGATCAAAAAGAAAAAGAGAAAATCTTTAAAAAACACGGTAATAATGCAAAAGACACTGGATCTGCAGAGGGACAAATTGCATTGTTTACGCACAGAATTAATTACTTAACAGGACACTTAAAAAACAATCGTAAAGATTACAATACTGAGCGTTCATTAGTAAAGTTAGTAGGTAAAAGAAGAAGCTTACTTGATTACTTAACAAAGAAAGATATCTTAAGATATCGTGCCATAGTTAAAGAATTAGGATTAAGAAAATAATTTAAAAAGAGGCTTTTATTAGCCTCTTTTTTGTTTTTGCGTTAGGGATTACGGCAGCATCCTTTTTTGACATTAAAAAGCAAAAAAGATATAGTTAAAGGCCCGACCTCTAAGGGGCGCACTCATAATATAACTCGAGCGTAAGAGTTTAAACTACGCATTAGAAGAAGCTAATTATAGTTTTTCATTGGTCACACACACAACAACTACACACAACACAACGACCATTGTTTAATTTGATTTGAGCATAATTATGCTTGAATTGTAAGAAAAAATTTATGATTCCACAAGTTTTTAAAGAGGTCATTGACCTAGGGGACGGTAGAGAAATTTCTATTGAAACCGGAAAATTAGCAAAACAGGCACATGGTTCTGTTGTTGTTACATCGGGAAAATGTATGTTATTATGTACAGTTGTTTCCAATTACGAACAAAAAGATCTTGGTTTTCTACCATTAACAGTAGATTACAGAGAGAAATTTGCTGCTGCAGGACGTTACCCAGGTGGTTTTTTTAAAAGAGAAGCAAGGCCAAGTGACGGTGAAGTTTTAACAATGCGTTTGGTAGACCGTGTTTTACGTCCGTTGTTTCCGAAAGATTATCAAGCAGAAACACAAGTGATGATTCAGTTGATGTCTCATGATGATGATGTTATGCCTGAAGCTATGGCTGGATTAGCGGCATCTGCTGCCATTCAATTATCTGACTTCCCATTTGAATGTGCTATCTCTGAAGCTAGAGTTGGTCGTGTTAATGGCGAATTTGTTATTAACCCAACACGTGCACAATTAGCAGAGTCTGATCTTGAAATGATGATTGGTGCTTCAGCTGATTCTGTAATGATGGTTGAAGGTGAAATGGATGAGATTTCTGAAGAAGAAATGGCTGATGCTATCAAGTTTGCCCATGAAGCTATTAAAGTGCAAATTGCTGCGCAATTACGTTTAGCAGAAGCCTTTGGTAAAAAAGAGGTTCGCGAATATGCTACTGCAGAAGTAAATGAGGATTTAGAAAAAAGAATACATGATTTAACTTACGATAAATGTTACGCTATTGCTAAGAAGGGAACTTCTAAAGCAGAACGTAGTGCTGCATTTGCTGAAGTTAAAGCAGAAGTAAAAGCCTCTTTTACTGAAGAAGAAAATGAAGAATTTGGTCATCTTGTTGGAGGTTACTACAGAAAAGCTGAGAAAGAAGCTGTTCGTGAATTAACATTAAGCGAAGGTTTACGTTTAGACGGTAGAAAAACGGATGAAATCAGACCAATTTGGTGTGAGGTTGATTATTTACCATCTACACACGGTTCTTCAATTTTTACACGTGGAGAAACTCAAGCATTAGCAACGGTTACTTTAGGAACATCTAGAGATGCTAATAAAATAGATATGCCGTCTTTTGAAGGTGAAGAAAATTTCTATTTACATTATAACTTCCCTCCTTTTTGTACAGGTGAAGCTAGACCATTAAGAGGAACTTCTAGAAGAGAAGTTGGTCATGGTAACTTAGCGCAGCGTGGTTTAAAAGGAATGATTCCTGAAGATTGCCCATACACAGTTCGTGTTGTATCTGAAGTATTAGAATCTAATGGTTCGTCTTCAATGGCAACGGTTTGTGCTGGAACAATGGCTTTAATGGATGCTGGTGTTAAAATGAAACGCCCTGTTTCTGGAATTGCTATGGGATTAATTTCTGATGGTGATCGTTATGCTGTATTGTCTGATATTTTAGGTGATGAAGATCACTTAGGAGATATGGACTTTAAAGTAACTGGTACTTCTGAAGGAATTACTGCTTGCCAGATGGATATTAAAATTAAAGGTTTAAGCTACGAAATTTTAGTAAATGCACTAAAACAAGCACGTGAAGGTCGTTTACATATTTTAGGCAAAATAACTGATACTATCGCTACGCCTGCTGAAAGCGTTAAAGAACATGCGCCAACTATGATTACACGTAGAGTTCCTAACGAATTTATTGGTGCTTTAATTGGCCCTGGTGGAAAAGTAATTCAGGAAATGCAAAAAGAAACTGGAACAACTATTGTTATTAATGAAGATCCTGTAACTGAAGAAGGTATTGTTGAAATTTTAGGTGTAGGTTCTGAAGGTATTGATGCCGTTTTAGCAAAAATAGATTCTTTATTATTCAAACCAACAGTTGGTAACGTTTACGAAGTAAAAGTTATTAAAATGTTAGATTTTGGTGCTGTTGTAGAATATATGGATGCTCCAGGAAACGAGGTTTTATTGCACGTAAGTGAATTAGCTTGGGAACGTACTGAAAATGTTAGTGACGTAGTTAATATGGGTGATGTTTTTGATGTGAAGTATTTTGGACAAGACCCAAGAACTCGTAAAGAAAAAGTATCTCGTAAAGCTATTTTACCAAAACCAGAAGGTTATGTAGCAAGACCGCCAAGAGACAGCTCTAGAGATAGTCGTGGTGGCGGACGTGATAACAGAGGTAGAGATAATCGCGGACGTGATAACCGTCGTGATGATCGCAAACCTAGAGAAGATAAGAAAGAAGATTAAGTTCTTTAATTAAAACACGAGCCCTTACAAACAAAATTGTAAGGGCTTTTTTTATGTAATATTTCTCAGAAACACATAATTAATACTTCTTTATTCAAACTATTTTGAATCTATATAATACTCTTTTTCTTTCTATAATGGCTTACTATAAAAAGCACACCAACAATAGCAAAGGGAATGGTTATGACCGAAATAACGCCAAGACTCATCCATATAGATTGATTCATTTTAAAATTATATATAAATATAATGGGGCTAAACCCTAACCCTATTATCATGAAAATAATGCCACCAATAAGTTCTCTTTTCCATGACAAAAGCAATAAAAGAATTAAAACAAAGGATGGAATTAGATGCATAGATAAACTCAGTATTTGCTGCCATATAGTTAATTCTGAATTTAACGCATCTATTGAAAACATACTAATAAATAGAATACCCATTATGCAAATAATACGCGGTAACCAGTGCAATACTCGTGTCGATATTTTCATAACTTTTATTATTCATGCAGTAAATTATTACACTTTAAATAATTGTACAATGATAAATATCAGCAAACTTTAGAGGCGGTAAAACAATTTAGTAATTAATCCAAGTGAAAAAAGAGGCTGCTATTTTTTAATGGAATTTACAAAAATTAATATGTAATGAGATAATACATAATAATTGACAATAATATTTAATTTTGAAGAGATATTTATTAAACTTAACTCTTGTTCAATCTTGCATAAACATCAATTCTGAAGTACATATTTGTTGTGACTTTTTTAGCAATTATTATGTCTAAAAATTAAAGAAGTAAAAATATTTCACCTTTTTTGTAACAAAATGTAGCATGTGTGCGTATAACAATTGAGTAACCTATTTATTCACAATTAAATTCAGGAGACATTAGATGAGACAACTTAAAATTACGAAGCAGGTAACTAATAGAGAAACCGCTTCGTTAGATAAATATCTACAGGAAATTGGTAAAGTTGATTTAATTACAGCCGATGAAGAGGTTGAATTAGCACAACGTATTAAAGCTGGTGATCAATTAGCTTTAGAAAAGTTAACAAAAGCTAATTTACGTTTCGTTGTATCTGTAGCTAAACAATATCAAAACCAAGGTTTAACATTACCAGATTTAATTAATGAAGGTAATTTAGGTTTAATTAAAGCAGCACAACGTTTTGATGAAACTCGTGGTTTTAAATTTATATCATACGCTGTTTGGTGGATTCGTCAATCGATTCTTCAAGCATTGGCGGAGCAATCTCGTATTGTACGTTTACCGCTTAATAAAATTGGTTCTATTAACAAGATTAATAAAACATTTGCCTTTTTAGAGCAAAGTCATGAGCGTCCTCCTTCAGCTGAAGAAATTGCTAAAGAATTGGATATGACTATCAACGATGTTAAGGAGTCTATGAAAAACTCTGGACGCCACGTAAGTATGGATGCACCTTTAGTTGAAGGTGAGGATTCTAATCTTTACGATGTATTAAATAGTGGCGAATCACCAAATCCAGATCGTGAACTATTACATGAATCTTTACGCACCGAAATTGAGCGTGCGTTAGAAACATTAACACCTCGTGAAGCAGATGTTATTCGTTTGTACTTTGGTTTAGGAAACCAACACCCAATGACTTTAGAAGAAATTGGTGAAACGTTTGATTTAACTCGTGAGCGTGTAAGACAAATTAAAGAAAAAGCTATTCGTAGATTAAAACATACGTCTAGAAGTAAAATATTGAAAACATATTTAGGTTAGTAATTTTAAAAAATTATGACTAAATTATAGTAACAACAGTTACAAAACATAACTGTTCGTTTTTTGATTGATGAAAGAACCCTCGGCTGATTACCGGGGGTTTATTTTTATTCTATTTTAAATCTCTCTGTAAAGAAAAGGAACTTCAAAAAAGACTTTTCTATATTTGCATCAATTAAAATCATATTACATAATGAATTCAAAATTAATTGCACCTTCAATACTAGCAGCAGATTTCGCTAACCTTCAACGCGATATAGAAATGGTTAATAAAAGTGAAGCTGATTGGTTTCATATTGATATTATGGATGGTGTTTTTGTTCCGAATATTTCATTTGGCATGCCTGTTTTACAAGCTATTAGCAAACATGCAAAAAAAACTATTGATGTGCATTTAATGATTGTTGACCCAGATAGGTACATAAAAACTTTCGCTGAATTAGGAAGTGATATTTTAACCGTACACTATGAAGCTTGCCCGCATTTACATAGAACTTTACAGGCTATTAAAGCAGAGGGCATGAAAGCTGGAGTTGCTTTGAATCCGCACACCAATATTAAACTTCTAGAAGACACTATCAATGATATTGACCTAGTATGCCTTATGAGTGTAAATCCAGGATTTGGAGGCCAAAGTTTTATAAAAAACACGTATACTAAAGTAAAACAATTGAAAGATTTAATTACAAGAAAAGGTGCTTCAACTAAAATTGAAATTGATGGAGGTGTTACTCATAAAAACGCAAAACAACTTGTTGATGCTGGAGCAGACGTATTGGTAGCGGGAAGCTATGTTTTTAAAAGCTCAAATCCACCAGAAACCATAAAAGATTTAAAAGCCCTTTCTAATTCTTAAAACTGTTTTATAAAATAGTTTAATAAATCTGTTGTTGTTACTATACCTATCAAAACGCCACCATCTACAATTGGTAATGCATGAAATTCGCGTTCAGCTAAAATTTGAGCAACTTCTTTTATTGTAGTTTGACTAGTTACAGTGACTACATCTTTAACCATTACCTGTTCTATAGTGAACATATTATAAACAACAGATTCAACTGAATTATTTTCTTCATCAGGAGTTTCAGCAAAACTAATTCGCATCAAATCTGTAAAACTTAACATCCCTATAATAGCCTCACCTGAAACTACTGGTATATGTTTGATTTTATGTCTATTAAAAAGCATTTCTGCTCTTTCTAAATCATCTTCTCTTGTTAATGCTATAATGTTTTTCGTCATTATAGTAGAAATTGCTTTATGCTCCCTCATAGCTTTTGATTTAAATTCTAAAGTATCATTACTTCAGAATGAGAAAATATATTATGATATCAATTAATAAGTAATATTTGAATCCTGTTTTAAGCGTTAAAATTAATTTAAAACTGTTTTATTAAATACTTTATCAAATCAGTAGTTGTTACTATACCGCTTAATAAATTATTATCAACTACGGGAAGTGCATGAAACTCTTTAGACGCTAAAATCTCGGCTACTTCTTTTATGGATTTAGACGAAGAAACACTAACTACATTTCTTTTCATGACCTGCTCTATAGTAAACATATTATACACCATCACGTCAGTAGAATTATCATCATCATCATTAGTTATATCAGCAAAACTTAATCGCAATAAATCTGTATAACTTAGCATACCAATAATCACATCACCACGCACTACTGGAATGTGTCTTATTTTATGACGCTTAAATAATTGTTCGGCCGTTTCTAAGTTATCTGTCTTTTTTAATGTGATGACATCCTCGGTCATTATCATTGAAATCGGCGCTTTTCGTATCATGACATTAAGTATTAAAGTTTAATTACTCTAAAAATATTAAACTAAACCCTAAAAAAGCATGATAAAAGTCATCCTATACAAACTTAATTACAACATTTATGTCATATATACAAAATTAAAAACCTCAACTATCTATTTTATAAATAATTAAGGTTATTCAAGTGTGACCCAAACTTATGAAAGTTCGAACTTTAGTGAGGTTTTTTCGGATGATTTGAAATTGTTACTTAATATTTAATAGTAACCTTTATGCATTATAGCATGTCTTACATCTCCTCTTGGGTCATC
>Ga0115568_10000232_pt1 | contig 40451 bp, 42 predicted proteins | sample COGITO_mtgs_1204_FD_87296 | JGI IMG/M metagenome (GOLD analysis project Ga0115568, IMG submission 87296) | Pelagic marine microbial communities from North Sea - COGITO_mtgs_120426 | ecosystem: Environmental > Aquatic > Marine > Epipelagic | place: Germany:Helgoland, sampling site Kabeltonne...
ACGCGTTACGCACCCGTGCGCCGGTCGTCATCTGTGCAAGCACAATGTTACCCCTCGACTTGCATGTGTTAAGCCTGCCGCTAGCGTTCATCCTGAGCCAGGATCAAACTCTTCATTGTATATTGTAAATAATATATATGAATAAGTTTCAAAAGAATTTAACAAAATTAATTGTTATGGTTATTCTACTCTTTGTTTACGCTGTCAATTTCAATATTTTCAATGAACTATTATCAAACCTAATAACCTAAATTATTAAACCCAAAATTGTAGAAACTCTAGAATCGAACTAGATGATTTTTTTTTACCTAAACTACCTAAGCAAACCCAAAACCCTTACCAAAAATCCCTGAACTTTTTTACTCCTTTTCTTAGCGGCTGCAAACATACAAACTATTTCTAATCTGACAATGAAAAAATGAAAATAAATTAATAAAAATCTTAACGATTTTAACAACCTAGTATTTTTCTATTGACAACCACAAACAAACCTTCAATGAACTAAACTAACACTTTAATATTCCCGTTAGCGGCTGCAAATATACATTGTATTTTCAATCTCACAACTGTTTTAATAAACTTTTTCAAAACAAATTCTTTAACAACTCTTAATCCATTTATTTAAAGCAGATTACTTACTGAAAAAAAATATTTAATTTTAAGGTTTTAATAAAAATATACTCCTGAAAATTTAAAATAAAAAGATAATCAAAATTGCAACAACCAACCTTTATATTCTATATCCTCAAAAAAGAGCGCAAAGTAATAAACAGTTTTACCTTATAATAACTCCGAGTGAATTAAGGAAACTTCTCAAAAAATAACAACAACAAAAAAAATAAAAACACCAATCATAATATGTCAATATATATTGTGGGAAAAATTGTTTTCGAAAATCGTCTAGAACAGAAATGAAAAACCTATAATTCAACAGTATTATTGCCTACGTTAAGTTCTTGAACTGAATTGTTATCTAACAAATTAAAAATTTGAAAAAGAAACCTGTATAAAACAAAAAAGAGCTGGTATTAAATACCTGCTCTTTTATATTCAATCTATAAATCCCCCAACTTATGACTGACTAGTTTTACTCAATTGTAAGAATACTTATCATACAATTACAATACAAATATAATTTAGAACTGGAATGAAAAAGTTAAGTTTTAGGCTAATAACTGAATTTTATCGTCGAATGACATGATATTATCGACAAAACAAATCAAACATTCTAAATTTATTGTTTTGTAACCTTGCTTTTACAAAACTTCTATTAGTAATTACACTATTGTACTGAATCTCTAAATGCTTTTGAAGAATTAATAAAATATTTTCTCATCTCTTGACTAAATAAGCCAATTTAATGTCTATTTCGAAAAACTTAGTCAATGATTTCATGTTTAAATCTTGTTTGAATAATTTTTTCAATAATAGAACCGTTCTCTCATTAATTATTTCTGATATTTAACTCAAAAACAAATTAACTAATCACAAAATATTTAGATGATTTAAACTTGAAAAATTATTTTATTCCGAAAAGTTGGATTAATTAACAAATACGTTTTGTTGCCAATATTTTAACAATGACTTTACTTTTTGGGAATATGCATTAAAATCAGTAGGTTTATTAAAATATCCCACAATTCCATAATCATAACATTTTTCTAAATCAGCATAATCTTCTGAATTGGACATTATAACAACAGGCGTGTTTCTATAATTGATGTTTGACTTTAATTTTTCTAAAAAACGAAGGCCATTCATTTCAGGCATATGCAAATCTAAAATAATAACGTTAACTGTATTCTCAAATCCATTTAAATAACTTAAAGCCTGTTCTCCACTTGTTGCCTCAACAACAACACAGGAGAAATTCACATCTTTACAAACTTTCTGAAACTTTGCTCTTTCAATTTCATCACCATCAATAAGCAATATAGAAAGGCATTTCATTTGTTTTCGACTTTATTAATTAGATTGAAATAAAGGTGAAATAAAAAAAGGAAATAATAAAAATTATTAGATTATCTACTTTAAAGAATCGCTCAGAGGTAAAGTTGCAATGCTCTATAAATGTTGTTACTTATCAATTTGAAAATTTAATTAAATGAACATTTCATATTTATATGGAATTATAGAGATGGAAACAGAACATCGTTTACTGAACTCAGAGGTCTTACTCCTGGTTTTTTTTATTATATTTTTAATATTTTTCACCATATCCTGTAATTTTACTGTCTTAAATATTAACTAGAATTAAAAAAAATAGAGAATACATAATGTATTCTCTATTTTTTATCAATTTAAACTAAAATTTAATTTTTTATTTCATTTCGAAATCTTCCATAAATTTAGTTGTATAATTTCCAGAAATATAATTAGGATCATCCATTAATTGCCTATGAAAAGGAATAGTAGTTTTTACACCCTCAATTACAAACTCATCTAAAGCTCGCTTCATTTTATTAATTGCTTCTTCTCTTGTTTGAGCTGTCGTAATTAATTTAGCAATCATCGAATCGTAATTTGGAGGAATCATATATCCTGCATATACATGCGTGTCAACCCTTATTCCATGACCTCCTGGAGAATGAAAAGTTGTAATTTTTCCGGGAGCAGGTCTAAAACCATTATGAGGGTCTTCTGCATTTATCCTACATTCTATAGAATGCATTTGTGGAAAATAATTCTTTCCTGAAATCGGAACACCTGCAGCAACTAAAATCTGTTCTCTAATTAAGTCATAGTTTACTACTTCTTCTGTAATTGGATGCTCTACCTGGATACGTGTATTCATCTCCATAAAGAAAAAGTTCCTATGCTTATCTACCAAAAACTCGACAGTTCCAGCACCTTCATATTTAATAAATTCTGAAGCTCTTACAGCAGCATCTCCCATTCTACTTCTTAGCTCATCTGTCATAAATGGCGAAGGAGTTTCCTCTGTTAATTTCTGGTGACGGCGCTGCACAGAACAATCTCTTTCTGATAAATGACATGCTTTTCCAAAAGAATCTCCAACAATCTGAATTTCTATATGTCTTGGCTCTTCAATAAGCTTTTCCATGTACATATCATCATTACCAAAAGCTGCTTTAGACTCATGTCTTGCAGAATCCCAAGCATCTCGTAAATCCTCGGCTTTCCAAACAGCACGCATACCTTTACCTCCACCACCGGCAGAAGCTTTTAACATAACTGGATAACCTGTTTCTAAAGCAACTTTTTCACAAGTTTCAAAATCCACAATAACACCTTCACTACCAGGAACACAGGGAACACCTGCAGAAATCATAGTTGATTTTGCATTTGCCTTATCTCCCATTTGATCAATCATATCACCAGTTGCTCCAATGAACTTGATATTATGCTCTTCACATAATCGCGAAAATTTTGCGTTTTCTGATAAAAACCCATATCCTGGGTGAATTGCATCTGCATTTGTAATTTCTGCAGCAGCAATAATGTTTGACATTTTTAAGTATGAATTTGAACTTGGAGCTGGCCCAATACAAACGGCTTCATCTGCAAACCTAACATGTAAACTGTCTGCATCTGCAGTAGAATATACAGCAACAGTTTTAATGCCCATTTCTTTACATGTTCTGATGACACGTAGAGCTATTTCACCTCTATTGGCAATTAATATTTTCTTAAACATCTTTGTTGAATTAGTTATTAAGCTAATTAAATAAATTAGGAGTAATGAAATAGAAAAATCTAATTCTTAACTTCAAATTTTCAATTTAACTATGATGGATCTACTAAAAATAAAGGTTGATCAAATTCTACAGGAGAAGAATCTTCAACTAAAACCTTCACTATTTTACCTGCAACTTCAGATTCTATTTCGTTAAATAATTTCATTGCCTCAATCACACAAACAGTATCTCCAACAGAGATTTCAGTTCCTACTTCAGCAAAATTTGGTTTGTCTGGAGAAGGCTTTCTGTAAAACGTTCCAATAATTGGAGACTTAACAGTAATGTATTTAGAATCTTGGCTTTCAGCTACTGGAGCAGCCACTTCAATTGGAGCTGCTTGCTGAGGAGCTACAGGAACTTGATGTTGTTGTTGCACTCCCTGCACTGGTGAAGCTTGCAAAATTGTTGTTTCTGTTTTACCTGAACCAGTTCTAATTGTAATTTTTACATCTTCCATTTCTAACTTCACCTCGCTAGCACCAGATTTAGCTACAAATTTTATAAGATTTTGAATTTCTTTAATATCCATACTCATAATTGTTTAGTTGTTTTATTTATGAATTATATGCCCATTTCACATAAGCAGCTCCCCAAGTGAAACCACCACCAAATGCGGCAAAAATTAAATTATCTCCTTTTTTTAATTGACTTTCATAGTCTGCCAGTAATAATGGTAAAGTAGCAGATGTGGTGTTACCATATTTTTGAATATTCATCATCACCTTTTCTGATGGTACACCTACCCTTTTAGCTGTTGCCTCAATAATTCTTTTATTCGCCTGATGCGCCACTAACCATTGAATATCATCGTCTGTAAGGTTGTTTCTTGTCAACATTTTCTCAGCGACATCCGCCATACTAGAAACTGCATATTTAAACACCGTTTTACCTTCTTGATATACAAAGTGTTTTTTACCCTCAACCGTTTCCTTTGTTGTGGGCATTAGAGAACCTCCTGCCTCAATTCTCAGAAAATCTCTTCCAACCCCATCACTGCGTAAATACTCGTCCTGTAAACCTAAACCGTCACAATTTGGCTCAAACATTACAGCACCGGCGCCATCACCAAAAATAATACACGTAGCTCTATCTTTATAATCTATAATAGACGACATTTTATCCGCACCAATCAATAATACTTTTTTATATCTTCCAGATTCTATATAGCTCGCTGCTGTTGACATTCCGAATAAAAAACTGGAACACGCTGCTTGCAAATCATATCCAAAAGCATTTACTGCTCCTATTTCTGATGCAACATAAGCTGCTGTAGATGCAATTGGTAAGTCTGGTGTTGCAGTTCCCACAATTACCAAGTCTATCTCTTTTGGATTTATACTTGATTTTTGTAATAATTCTTCTGCTGCTTTTATAGCCATGTAAGAGGTTCCTAATCCCTCTCCTTTTAGTACTCTTCTTTCTTTTATACCTGTTCTAGAAGTAATCCACTCGTCGTTCGTTTCGACCATGGTCTCTAACTCCTTATTAGTTAAAACATATTCAGGAACATATTTCCCAACAGCTGTAATTGCTGCAGTAATTTTAGTCATAATTATAGTTGTTTTCCATATAGTTAGGAAGTTCAAAAGTAATGAAATTTCTTTCATTTTTTTAAGCAAAAAACATCAAAAAAAACATTTTTTACTTTAAGAATGCAAAAAACCCTCAACAATGAGGGTTTTTCTATGTACTTCTGTTTTGTCTTAAGCTTCAGCTCCTGCTGAGGCAGATTCTAATACAACCTGACCTCTGTAATATAATTTACCTTCATGCCAGTGAGCTCTGTGGTACAAATGTGATTCTCCTGTTGTAGGATCCGTCGCTATTTGTTGAGAAGCAGCTTTGTAATGCGTTCTCCTTTTGTCTCTTCTAGTTTTGGATATCTTTCTTTTAGGATGTGCCATTTTATGTCTTTTTTTCTGTTATTAAATTCTTTAATTTATCCCATCTTGGGTCTGTCTCTTCAACAGTTTTTACTTCTTTTATTTCTAATTCTTCAAATTTATTTAATGCTTCAGAATCCATCGTCCCATCTAAAACTTTTGGATGAACTCTTTTACTTGGAACTGACAATACTATCAGTTCATAAATAAATTGAGCAACATTAAACTCATACGCTTCATGAGGCAAAATTAATAGTTCTTCATTGTCATCATTAAATTCAGGTCCAAAATTTACGACTAAGCGAAATTCATCTTGAACATTCTGCTTATAAAGTTCGTTTGTAACGTCGCAAGGCACTTCTACATAACCTTGAGCAGCAAAAGTTAACTCTAGCAGCGTACTTTTCTTTATAAAATCTAATGATATTTTAATAGATGAACTTTTAAATTCATCATAATTAAAAGCTTCAAAGAACTTGTTATTAATTTCATATTCAAATAAATGACTCCCTTCTTTTAATCCTACAAATTGTATGTTGAATTCCTTTAAGTGTTTCATTACCAAAATATCAATTAAGCGTGCAAAGATATAAAAATTAATTATTTTACACTCTTTTCTTTTAAAAGTTTTTTCACTTTACTAAAAGAGGGTTTTTTGTAAGCTCTTTGTATTCTTTCCTTGTTTTATAAATTTCAAGTGCCGCGAATAATGCTTGCTTAAAAGATGAGGGGTTTGCCGCATTTTTACCCGAAATATCAAAGCCTGTGCCGTGGTCTGGAGAAGTTCTAATTTCACTTAAACCAGCAGTATAATTTACTCCGTTTCCAAAAGACAATGCTTTAAAAGGCGCTAAACCTTGATCATGATATGCTGCTAAAACACCATCAAACTGTTTGTATGTTTCTGAACCAAAGAAACCATCTGCGGCATAAGGTCCAAAAACCATCTTGCCAGACGCACTAATTTCATCGACAGTAGGTTTTATAACTTCGTCATCCTCTAAACCAATAACTCCATTATCTCCGCAATGTGGATTTAATCCTAAAACAGCAATTTTCGGCTTATCAATTCCAAAATCTTGCACTAAAGAATCATACATCGTTGCCACTTTTTCTTTGATTAAAGCTGGTGTAATTGCTTCTGCCACTTTTGAAATTGGAATATGTCCTGTTATAAGACCGATTCTTAATTCATTAGTCATTAAAATCATTAAACTTTTTCCTTCGAGTTTATCTTCTAAAAACTCTGTGTGACCAGGAAAATTAAAAGTCTCTGACTGAATTGTTTCTTTATTAATAGGTGCAGTTATTAAAACATCTATATTTTTATCCTTTAAACTCTTAGTGGCTAATTGTAAAGATTTTGCCGCATATTCGCCAGATTCCTTAGTTGCTTTACCTAACTCTATTGAAACTTCTTCTTTCCAAATATTTAACACATTAATTTTATTGTGATTAATTTGGTTTAAAGAAGTTATTCCATGAACAAATGTTTCTATGTTTAATGCTTTCTTATGATAAGAGACTACTTTGGAACTGCCAAAAAGAACTGGAGTACAAAAATCTAACATTCTTTTATCTTCAAAGGTTTTTAAAATCACCTCTAACCCAATACCATTTATATCTCCTATTGAAATACCAACTATAATTTTATCAGTTTTATCCATAGTTACTCTTCTATTATTCCTATTTTTGACTATCACAAAAGTAACTAAATTTTACAGATATGTTTACCGGAATTATAGAAACACTTGGCACAATTACAAATATTACGAAAGAGCAAGCTAATATTCATTTAACTGTAAAAAGTAATTTTACAAATGAACTTAAGGTTGATCAAAGTGTTGCACATAATGGAGTTTGCTTAACAGTTGTTCATATCGAAGATAACCAATATACGGTTACAGCAATTAAAGAGACTTTAAACAAAACCAATATTGGTAATCTTAAAGTATCTGATTCCGTGAACCTTGAAAGAGGAATGAAGCTAGGAGATCGATTAGATGGACACTTAGTACAAGGACATGTGGATCAAACTGCAACATGTACAAACATTACGAAAGAAGAGGGAAGCACTGTTTTTACTTTTAAATATGATGAAACAAATAACAACGTTACCATAGAAAAAGGATCTATAACAGTAAATGGAGTAAGTTTAACTGTCGTAAATTCTAAAAAAAATGAATTCAGTGTTGCAATTATCCCCTACACCACAGAGAATACAACTTTTAAATATATCAAACAAGGTGATTTCGTAAACTTAGAATTTGATGTTATTGGCAAGTATGTTAGTCGGTTGACAAACTCTTAATTTTCTTTACCCCATAGAAAAGACCAACAAACACTAAGAGATACAAATAGTCACTGATTGGTGTACCAGGAGGAGGAGGAGTAGGACCGCTCGACACTCCAGAACCTCCTCCTCCCGGAGTTGGTGGAATTTGCGCATTGGTTATGAATGTAATAACGAAGACTACAAAATAAATTATGTTCTTTTTCACTTTAATTTTCATAATTTGATTTTAAAATACCGAAAGGATTTGAACTAAAGAAGTGTAAGATAGTAAAATATTATTAGGATTTTAAAAAAAGTGGTCCCACTTGGGCTCGAACCAAGGACCCTCTGATTATGAGTCAGATGCTCTAACCAACTGAGCTATGGGACCGATTATTTTGGCTGCAAATGTAGTACTTATTTTGAATTATTAATACTTTTTTTAAAAAAAAATTAACTAAACACTTCTATTCATTAACCAAAGCCCAAAATTCTTTAAACCCTGCTGGTTCTCTTCAGAGATATTCATTCCTGATAAAGTCTTGAAAGCCTTGTCTGTATAGTTTTTAATTTGCTCTTTTATTAAATCTGGAATATCATTAACTTCAAAAATTCGAGTAACTTCAGCTATTTTGATTGAATTATCTTTTAGTTTTTGATTGTAAAAAAACTGCAACTTTCTCCTATCAACCTCATTAGCAACTTCTAATGATTTTAAATATAAAAATGTTTTTTTATTTTCAATAATATCTCCTCCAACTTGTTTCCCAAACGTTTCTGGATCTCCAAAGGTGTCGAGATAATCGTCTTGAAGCTGAAAGGCCAAACCTAAGTTTAATCCAAAATCATAAATTAAGTTTGCATTTTCTTCAGTTGTTTCTGCAACTATAGCTCCCATTTTTAGGGCCGCTGCAACTAAAACTGATGTTTTTAAACGAATCATATTAATGTACTCATTAATAGTTACATCATTTCTAGTTTCAAAATCAACATCTAGTTGTTGTCCATCGCAAACCTCTAAAGCAGTTTTACTAAAAAGTTTTGCTAATTTCTGAAATACAATAGGTTCGTAGTTTTCAAAATATTGGTATGCTAAAATCAACATTGCATCTCCAGAAAGTATACCTGTATTAACATCCCATTTTTCATGAACAGTTTCCTTACCTCTTCTTAACGGTGCATCATCCATAATATCATCATGAATCAATGTAAAGTTATGAAAAACCTCAACAGCTAAAGCAGCTGGCATTGCTTTTTCATATCCACCAGAAAAAATATCTGCAGCCATTAAAGTTAAAACAGGACGCATCCTCTTACCTCCTAATTTTATGATATAATCAACTGGTTCATAAAGGTTTTTAGGTTCATTAATCCACTTTTTAGATTCTAAATAATCAATGAAATCTTTTTGATAATGTAAAATGTCCAAATCTGTATTTTTTTGTAAAAATAATATAAAGAAATTTCACTTTTTAATTCAAATGTTAAAAAAATAATAAAACTTTGGAAACTTTGTTGGTTTCTAAAGTTTCCATTTATACATTTGCACTTTTATTATGAGAGATAAAATATTAGAAAAATCAAATGAACTCTTCTTAAACTTAGGATTTAAGAGCGTAACTATGGATGAAATTGCCAGTTCATTAGGCGTATCCAAAAAAACCATCTATAAGTATTTTACTAACAAAACTGAACTTGTAGATACCGTAACGCATCGCATGTTTGACACTATTTGCTGTGGTATTGATGGCATTCTTGAATTAGAATTAGACCCAATTGATGAACTTTTTTCAATAAAAAGAGTCGTTTTAGAGAACTTAAATGATGAAAAATCATCTCCACAATATCAACTTCAAAAATATTACCCCAAAATTTATGCATCTCTGAAGCAGAAACAATTTCACGTTATGCAAGATTGTGTAATCAATAACCTTAAAAAAGGAGTTGAAACTAGTTTGTATAGAGATACCATAAATTTAGAGTTTATATCTAGAATCTATTTTAATGGAATGATCGGTATAAAAGACCAAGATTTATTTCCGTTAACAGATTATTCTATGAATACTTTAATGGATTACTATTTAGAATATCATTTAAGAGGAATTTGTACAGAAAAAGGAATAAAACAATTAGAAAACCAATTAAAACTGAAATAAACACCACATGAAAAAATTAATACTAGCAAGTATATGTTCTTGCTTTTTCTTGATTAGCAATGCACAAGAAGAAAAAATGGCCTTATCTCTAGATGAAGCCATCAATTTTGCTATTGAGAATAGCTATAATACGAAAGCATCTAAAAACGATATAAAATCGGCTACTGAAAAAGTTTGGGAAACAACTACAATTGGTTTACCTCAAATAAACGGTGCAATAGATTATCAAAATAATTTAAAACAACAAGTTTCTCTGTTACCCGCAGAAATTACTGGAGGACCTGCTGGTACGTTTACCCCAGTAATCTTTGGCACTAAACAAAACATAGGGGCAAGTATCACCTTAAAGCAATTACTTTTTGATGGTTCTTATTTAGTAGGTTTACAAGCTTCTAGAACGTATTTAAAAATATCTAAACAGGCAAATGAAAAAACAGAACTCCTAACGAGAGAGGCTGTTATTAATGCATATGGAAATGTTTTGGTTTCAGAAAATAGTATTTCAATTCTAGAAAAGAATTTAAAAATTATTAAGAAAAATTTAAGCGATGTAAAAAAGATCTATGAAAATGGATTAAATGAACAAGAGGATATTGAGCAGTTAGAAATTACATTAGGTAATTTAAACAGTCAACTAAATAGTGTAAAGAGAATGAAAGGTATTGCATACAAAATGCTAAATCTTTCTATAGGAAACCCTATTGAAACTGAACTAACACTCACCGATACTTTAGACTCCTTAGTAAAAAATAATATTAGTCTAGATATTGTCTCTGAAGAGTTTAGCATTTCTAATCATGTAGATTTTAAAATTGCTGAAAACGACAGAGAATCGAAACGATTACTTTTAAAATTAGAGAAGAGCAAAGCGTTACCAACCCTCTCTGCCTTCGTAAATTATGGAACACAAGGATATTCAGAGACATTTTCATTCCTAAAAAACGAACAAGAATGGTTTAAATCCTCACTGCTAGGTGTTAGCTTAAATATCCCAATTTTTAGTAGCTTAGGAAGAAGCTCTAAAACCAAACAAGCAACAATTGCTCTAGAAAATGCGGATATCAAATTAAAAGAAACAAAACAACGTTTAAGTTTAATGGCAGAAAAAGCCAGAAACGATTATCAACTAAGTATCGAAAATTATAGCACTACCAAGAAAAATGTTGGATTGGCAGAAAGAATAGAAAATAAACAACGTATTAAATTCTTTGAGGGACTTTCATCTAGTTTCGATTTACTTCAAGCACAGAACCAATTATACTCGCAGCAACAAAATTACATTCAATCTATGTTAGATGTAATTGCTAAGAAAGCAACATTAGAAAACGCATTAAACATTCCAATCAAATAAACACCAAGCAATGAGAAAAATATATTCATTATTAGTAATCACAATTCTTTTAGTTTCTTGTGGAGAGCAAAAAAAAGCTTCAGTGCAAGACTTAGTATCTAACGGAACTATAAAAGAATTAAGAGCGAGAAAAGCAGAAATAACTGAGCAGTTAGCAAATACTAATGTCGACCTTAAATCTATCAACGATGCAATTTCTAAATTAGATTCAGTAAAAAAATTACCCTTAATTACTACTATTACCAGTAAAGAAGAGGTTTTTAAGCATTATTTAGAAGTACAAGGAAACGTAAAAACGAAACAGAACATTTTAGTGTATCCAGAAATACCTGGTATCTTAGAACATGTTTACGTTCAAGAAGGACAGCGAGTTTCTAAAGGGCAAGTTTTAGCCAAAATAGCAGATGGAGGACTTATGCAACAAGTAGCTCAAGCAAAAGCATCTGCTCAATTAGCAAAAACCACTTACGAACGTCAAAATCGTTTGTGGAATCAAAAAATTGGATCAGAAATTCAGTATCTACAGGCTAAGACAGCTTACGAGACGCAAAAAAATATTTTTGCTCAAATGAAAAAACAATTAGCAAAATCGAATGTGGTTGCACCTTTCTCTGGAGTAATCGATGATGTTTTAAAAGAAGCCGGTGCAGTTGTGGCTCCAGGACAAGGTTCTGAGTTATTTAGAATTGTAAACTTAGAAAACATGTACATTGAAGCTGAAATTCCAGAAAGCCATATCGTAAATGTTACAAAAGGAAAAACAGTAGAAATATATTTTCCTGTTTTAGAAAAAACAATACAAGCAAAAATTAGACAAGTTGGTAATTTTATTAATCCAGCCAATAGAGCTTTTAAAATAGAAATTGGAGTTCCAAATAGTTCAGGAGATATAAAACCCAATTTAACCGCGAGACTTAAGATTAACGATTATACAAGCAAAAAAGCAATATTAATACCACAAAGTATTATTTCTGAAAATGCAAAGGGGCAGCAATATGTTTATTTAGCTTCCGACAAACAAGACAATAAATATGCCATTGCAAAGAAAACAATTATTTCTACAGGGAAAACTCAAGGAGATTTTATTGAGGTTTTAGAAACAATAGCCTCTGGAACTGAAATAATTAGTGAAGGAGCGCGAAGTGTTAATGATGGACAAAAAGTAGAAATTAAAAATCAATAAGTTGCTATTATGATAGAAAAGCAAAATCAAGTAGATAAGGAATTTGGATTATCTTCATGGGCAATAAATAACAAAACTACCATTTATGTAATGATGGTTTTGATATTCTTTCTCGGTGTTTCATCGTATTTTAATATGCCCAGAGAGAATTTTCCGGAAATTAAAGAAACAAAAATTTATATAAGCTCTGTTTTTCCAGGAAATACTGCGGAAGATATAGAGAAGTTAATTACAGACCCTTTAGAAGAAAAGCTAAAAACAGTAAGTAATGTTGTTGAAATTACATCAACATCTCAAGAAGATTACTCAATTGTAATCGTTGAATTTGATGAAAGTATTAGTGTAAATCAAGCGAAGCAAAAAATAAAAGACGAAGTAGACTCTCAAACATCCGGTGAGGATTGGCCAACATTTAATGGTGCAAAAGTAGAACCAAATGTTTTTGAGCTGAGCATGTCTGAAGAAATCCCTATTCTGAATATAAATATTTCTGGAGACTATCCGGTTTATAAATTAAAAGAATTTGGAGAATACCTGCAAGATGAAATTGAGGATTTAACAGAAATAAAGAAAGTAGACATCCGTGGTGCTCAAGATAAAGAAGTTGAAGTAGCAGTAGATATCTATAAAATGATGGCTGCTCAAGTAAGTTTTAATGATATTGCGGGAGCTATTCAAAATGGAAACATGACAATGTCTGCTGGAAATTTAATTACAAGTGGACAAAGACGTACCATCCGAATTTTAGGAGAGATAAACAAACCTTTAGAGTTAGGTGACTTTGTTGTAAAGTCTGAGAAAGGAAATTCTATTTACTTAAAAGATATAGCAACAATTTCATTTAAAGACAAAGACAAAACAACTTATGCTAGAGAATTTGGTGAAGAGGTTGTAATGTTAGATGTTAAAAAAAGAGTTGGAAAAAATATGGTTGCAGCTGCAACCCAAATTTATGAAATTGTTGAAAAAGCAAAAACAACTGTTTTTCCTACTAATTTAAAAGTTACCGTTACGAATGATCAATCTACAAAAACCATCGGTCAAGTAGATGACTTGGTGAACAATATCATTTTTGGAGTTATTCTAGTAGTGGTTGTTTTAATGTTTTTTCTAGGGTTTAAAAATGCTGTATTCGTGGGATTCGCTATTCCTATGTCTATGTTTATGTCTTTAATGATCTTAAACGCTCTTGGATACACATTAAACACAATGATTCTTTTTGGGCTTATTATGGGGCTAGGTATGTTAGTAGATAACGGAATTGTGGTTGTTGAAAACGTATATCGTCTTATGGACGAAGAAGGTATGAATAAAGTAGAGGCTGCAAAAAAAGGGATTGGTGAAATCGCATTTCCTATAATTATTTCTACAGCCACAACAGTAGCTGCTTTTATTCCTTTAGGTTTATGGCCAGGGGTTATGGGACAATTTATGATTTTATTACCAATTACCTTATCAACTGTTTTAGGGTCATCATTATTTGTAGCTATTTTCTTTAACTCTGTTTTAGTATCTCAATTCATGAATGTTGAAGATAAAAATATGCCACTTAATCGCATTATTATAATGACGAGTATTATGGCTGCTTTAGGATTGTTAGTAATTCTTTTTGGAGGAGCTTACAGTGCTCTAGGAACTTTAATGCTTTTTACAGCAATAATGCTATGGGTATATAGATTATTCTTAAGGAAATGGGCTAACTCATTCCAAAATAAATCTTTACCTCGTTTAGAAAAATGGTATGAAAGACAATTGAGAAAAGCTTTGTCTGGATGGAAACCTTATGCGCTGGTAGTCGGAACATTTGCTTTATTAATTTTTGCATTTGTAGGTTTTGGTAAATCACTAGAATCTCAAAGAACTAAGGTTGAATTCTTTCCTGATAACAAACCAAACCAGATTATTGTCTATATAGAATATCCTGAAGGTACAGATATTGAAAAAACAAATTTGATTACCAAACAAATTGAGCAAAAAGTATTTACTGTTTTAAACAGTGCCACTTATATGGATGGTGATCATAATTTTTTAGTAGAAAGTACTGTTTCTCAAGTTGGAGAAGGAGCGGGAAACCCTCAAACAGATGGAGGTTCTGCCGCAGAGATGCCGCACAAAGGAAAAATTACTGCTTCTATGCGAGAATTTAAATATCGACGAAATGAAGATAGTGAGATTTTACGTCAAAAAGTACAAACAGCCTTAGTAGGAATTTACCCTGGCGTTTTAATTTCTGTTGAAAAAGATGCTAATGGTCCGCCAGTTGGAGCGCCAATTAATATAGAAATTGAAGGAAACGACTATAAAGAATTGATTGAGACTGCAGAACAAATGCGAGATTACATCAACACAAAAAGTATAGCCGGTATTGATGAGTTGAAAATTGATGTAAATCGAGATAAACCAGGAATGCAAGTAATTGTAGATCGCAAAAAAGCTGGTGAATTAGGTGTTTCATCCGGTCAAGTTGGGCAACAATTACGTAATTCAATTTTCGGAGCAAAAGCAGGTGTTTATAAAGAAGACGGAGAAGATTATGACATTTATGTTCGCTTCAAAAAAGAAGATCGATACAACACAAGTGCTATTTTTAATCAGAGAATTACATTTAAAGACCAATCATCTGGAAGAACAAAAGAAATACCTGTTTCTTCAATAGCTAAACAAACCAACAGTTCAGGTTTTAGCGCCATAAAACACAAAGACATTAAAAGAGTTGTAACTATTTATTCGGCATTAACGCCAGGTTACACAGATGCCGCAGCAGTAGTTGGACAGATTCAAAGAGAAATGCAAAATTTCGAAAATTTACCAAAAGGCATTAAAATTGACTATACTGGGCAAATTGAAGAGCAAAATAAACAAATGAAGTTCTTAGTTGGCGCATTTTTTACAGGATTAGCTTTGATATTTTTTATCTTAATTTTTCAATTTAACTCTGTATCAAAACCAGGGATTATTATGTTAGCAATCTTCTTAAGTTTTATTGGTGTTTTTGGTGGATTGGTAATTACTGGATCATCATTTGTAATTATGATGACAATGATGGGAATTATATCACTAGCCGGAATTGTTGTAAACAATGGAGTTGTTTTGCTAGATTATGCACAGTTGTTAATTGATAGAAGAAAAATTGAGGATGGCATTGCAGAAGATGCTTATTTGCCTTTAAACAGTTTATTTGAAAGTATTATAAAAGCCGGTAGAGCACGTTTGCGTCCTGTATTATTAACAGCAATTACCACTATTTTAGGGTTAATTCCTTTAGCAATAGGTTTAAATATAAACTTCTTTTCATTATTTAGCGAGTTCAATCCGCACATCTACTTTGGAGGAGACAACGTTGTATTTTGGGGACCATTAGCTTGGACAGTAATTTACGGTTTACTAATAGCAACATTTTTAACGCTAATCGTAGTTCCAATTCTGTTCTTCCTAATTACACAATTTAAAATGTGGTTAAAAAATAAAACTTCTTAAAAAGATAAAGAAGCATAAAACCTTATGCATCGAAATATTTTATTGTAAAAAAAAGAGATGAAATTCATATTTTTTCATCTCTTTTTGTATTTTGGAAACAATGATAAAAAACAAATCCTTTACGGTTGATGAAATAAAACGAAAACTAGAAAATTATTGCGTTTATCAAGATCGATGTCATAAAGAAGTTGAACAAAAAATGAGAGAATACAATTTAATTCCTGAAGTGAAAGAAATGATTCTTTTAAGCTTACTTAAAGATAATTTTTTGAATGAAGAACGTTTTGCTAAAAGTTTTGCTAGAGGAAAATTTAGAATCAAGAGTTGGGGGAAAAATCGTATTTCTAGAGAATTAAAAATTAGAGATATTTCTGCTTATAATCTTAAAACTGCATTAAAAGAAATCGATGAAGATGAATACCTAACAACCATTTACAGAATCACCGAGAATAGAAATGACGTAATCTCTGAACCCAATATTTATAAGAGAAAGAAAAAATTAATTGATTTTTTAATGCGAAAAGGTTTTGAAAATGACTTAATTTATAAAACCGTTAATGAAGTTGTTTCTTAAGTTTTTTTATGCTTGTTAAGGTTAATATTTGCAGAAAATTAGGTTAGATTTTTACTCACGTGGGAAATAACAAAATACTGGAAAACAAGCAAATATTTCATTGTAATAGCATCGCTTTTATTTTTAGTAAAAAGATAAAAAAAACGTGGAATAGCCTCTTCTACTAATTTCTATAATTACTTAAAAAGATGGAATCACTTTTTTTCTTTGCTTTAATGACCGTCTGAACATCATTATTAGGTATTTCAATAGACAAAACATAGTGTTTAATTTTCCATATTTCGTCCTTTTTCTCTAAAACTCCAGAGCCTCTGCAAGTTCCCATCCAAGTCGCTAATAACTCATCGAACCAAACAAAATTTCTAGCATCGTTTATATAAATATTTCTTTCTAAAGCTTTAAAACTCCAAGCTTTTCCTTTATCAAAATATGGTTTACTAAAGCTCTCAAATTGCTGTTTAGTCCAATTTTCTGTTGCATCGGTTCCTATAAAAACAGAAACGCTGTCCATTTTGCTAAAATAACCTTCATAATTTGCTTCCGAGGCTGCTTTATGCCAACTGTCTAGCAAAGTGTTTACGTTGGTTTCTATTATTGAGATTGACTCCGCAGGTAATAATTCCTTTTTTACGCTACAACCAAAAGCAATAACTACTAAAGTAAAAAATATGAAATATTTTTTCATTACTTCTTCTTTATATAATTTTTTGTGTCTATAAATTTTTTTCTCTTTTTAAATTTGATGGATTCTTTTGAAACAGTATCCATCAATGTTGAATCAATACCTATATAATCTATTTTAATATCAATCGCATCTTCAAAACGCTTTTTAGAATAAATAGTATTGATTTTTGAATTTAAAGAAGAAAAAGCCGCTATTGTTTTGTTTACTTGCAAGTTTACTTCTTGAGAGCTAATTGCTGGAATGAGTGTTAAATCTGCCAAACGCAATGTTTCATTATATAAAACATTTATCCTTGCATGAAAAGAAGGAATGTCACAAAATTTCGGAATTTCACTATCCTTCAAACTTGCAACCAAATCTCTTAACTCTAAAGCATTAATTAGTGCTTCATTAGGAGATACATTCTCAAATTTCTCTATAAATAAAGTTACAGTCTGTAAATCTTGCCAATTTTCTATTTCATTTTTAAATTCTGGACTTACATTTTTTAATCCAATGTGTTTCGATACAACACTTCGTTTCGGTTTTTCTTGTTTTTTTTTAATCGTTTCTTTCTTATTATTTCCACAAGAAAATAAAAATAATGATAGAAATAAATATAATATCTGTTTCACGCTCTGTTGTTATATCTGGTAAAAATACACTTTTTAAAGGCTTCGTGCATTTATTTATAAAAATTGTAAATAACATCTGTTTTTTACACTCTAATTTATAGAATAATTATTTTAACGAATATTTTTTTACGAATAGCAAAATTAAGTACTTTTGTTTTTATTAAAACTGCAATTAAGGATATGAGTGACGTTATTTTAGTTTTGGGAGCAAGTGGACAAATAGGTATTGAACTGACCCAAGAACTCCGAATTTTATATGGTAACAAGAATGTTATTGCTTCAGATATTAGAAAAGGTAATCAAAAAATGATGGCTTCCGGACCTTTTGAAATTATTGACGCAACTGATAAAGAAACTATTTTAGTAATTATAAAAAAATACAATGTAACTCAAGTTTATTTGTTAGCTGCTATGCTATCTGCAACCGCTGAACAACATCCGCAAAAAGCCTGGGATTTAAATATGACTTCTTTATTAAATGTTCTTGATTTAGCAAAAGATAAATACATTAAACAGATCTATTGGCCAAGCTCTATAGCTGTTTTTGGACCTAAAACTCCTAAAGAAAACACTCCACAAAACACAATTATGCAACCATCAACAGTTTATGGAATCAGCAAAGTTGCTGGTGAATTTTGGTGTAATTATTATCACGAAAAATTTGGTGTTGATGTAAGAAGTTTGCGTTACCCTGGTATTATCTCTTGGAAATCTAAACCTGGCGGAGGAACCACAGATTATGCTGTAGATATCTTTTTTAATGCAATCGAAAAAGGTTCTTACCAATGTTTTTTATCAGAAAACACACGTTTACCAATGATGTATATGAATGATGCTGTAAGAGCAACCATACAATTAATGCAAACTGATTCAGAAAATGTAAAAAACAGAACGAGCTATAATTTAGCAGCCATTAGTTTTACACCAAAAGAAATTGCATCAGAAATTAAAAAACATATTGGTGATTTTACGATTTCTTATCAACCTGACTTTAGACAACAAATTGCAGATACATGGCCAGAATCTATTGATGACTCAGAAGCAAGAACAGACTGGAACTGGCAACATAACTTTGATTTAGCTGCCATGACAAGTGATATCCTAGAAAATTTAAAAATAAATCACTTAAAAATAAGTCTGTAAGTCCTCCCGTTTTTTACGTCTATATAATTGATTAAGTAACAACAAATATTATCAGCAAGAGCTAACAATAATTTTAATCAATAAAAATATCTTTACACTATTTATTAAGGCATGAAGAAAATCATTGAAAAGAGTTTAGAAAACTCATATACATATCAACAATTTAGAAATTTAGTTCGTCATTTATTAACTAAAAATAAATCTACTGGACATAAACAATCTGAGGAAATGACAGCATTTAGTTCGTTAAATGATAGAAGGATGAAACGTCTTGATAAAACCATTAAAATTTCTGACGAAACAAGTGCAGTAATGAATACAATTAGCCAACCACAAACTTGGCTGGTAATTGCTGAAGGTTGGTGCGGAGATGCTGCTCAAAATTTACCAATTATTCATAAAATTGCAGAAACTAGCAATCTTGTGAATTTAAAAGTAGTTTTAAGAGACGATAATGAAGATTTAATGAACTTGTTTTTAACAAATGGAGGTAAATCAATCCCTAAATTAATTGCTTTAGACAAAAACAACAATGTAATAAACACCTGGGGACCAAGACCAACTATTGCTGCACGAATGGTTGCAAATTATAAAACTCAACATGGAGTTATAGATGCAAATTTTAAGCAAGATCTGCAAGTTTGGTACAATAAAAACAAAGGAGAAAATATACAAGACGACTTTATAAAATTAGTTAGAAACATACAAGTAGAAGAAGTATAATTCTTTGAATAATGAAATTTTAAAACCCAAATTAATAAATTGATTTGCGGTTTTTCTTTTCTGTATATTTGCAGCGAAATTTATATAAAATGTTTACAGATTATTCCTTAATTACCGAAGAAGCAAAAGTTTGGATTTACCCTTCTAGTAGAAAATTTTATCCAAATGAAATTGAAGGAATAGAAGACAAAATAAAAACGTTTGTAGAAAGCTGGAAAGCTGATGATGAAAACTTTAAAGCTTCCTACAAATTTCTTTACAACAGATTTATTATTCTTGTTGCGGATGACGAAAACTCACCACTAACACATGCTGATATTGATACTTCGGTTTCTTTTATTCTAGGTTTACAACAAGAGTACGAAATTGAATTGTTAGACAAAATGAATGCTTGTTTTAAACAAGGGGAATATGTACAATACAAAGATTTAAAAGAATTTAAAAAATTATTGAAAAACAGAGCTGTTACTGGAAAAACAACCATTTTTGATAATTTAATTACCACAAAACTTGACTTCGAAAACAATTGGGAAATTTCAATCGAAGAAAGCTGGTATAATAGATATTTGTGATTTTTTATTTCTCTAAAATCTGAGCAATATTTGGTTTAAAGTAATTAGGACCTTTTAATACTTTACCATCTTCTCTGTAAATAGGTTTACCATCATTACCTAATTTACTCATATTACTGCGCTGAATTTCATTGAAAACTTCTTCAATTTTACTTTGCATTCCGTGTTCTATAATCGTACCACATAAAATATACAACATATCACCTAAAGCATCTGCAACCTCAACTAAATCGTTATTTTGAGCCGCTTCTAAATACTCTTCATTTTCTTCTTTCATTAAATTAAAACGAAGTTTTTTTCTATCCTCACCAATATTTGCAATTGGCTCTTGATTCATATTTAATTTAAATGCTGTATGAAATTCTGATACTGCTGCTATTTTGTTCTTCATGAGTTCTTTTAAGTTTATTATTCTTGTTTTTTTATAAATATGCTTTTTAAAACAAACTTATTTCAGATGATGCGATAAAAATAATGACGTTCTTCAATTAATTTGTAATTTTACATAATAGAATTATAACGATTTTAAAAAGACAAGATATAGAAACTTTACGACAATATAGAAGCTTGTCTTTCACTAATAATTCAAAACTTATAAAGAATACAAATTATGTTTTTAGGTGCTTATTTTACAACAGGAAGAATCATTTTTATGGCTTTCTTCATCATCTCTTTTATTGCTTTGATGATTTATAGCTATAGAAAAGATATTAAAAATCATGATCGTTATTACAAAGGAGCTGGAAAAAAAGTACTAATTTATGGAAGTATTATAATCGCAGTTTTTGTGACAATACGCATTTTGTGGGGACAATAATTTTAATTACATGTTCTCTACTTCACTTAGCTTAGCATGATCTAGAACAGTATAACCTTCATCATCAAAACTAGAAGAAGACACATATTTTACATCTAGCAATAAATCATCAAAATCATAATTATGAATTTGATATACTTTCTGCGAAAATGATTCTTCATGGTAATTTACCAATAAGAATAAACGAGCATCTAAATTTTTTATTTCTGCTTTTGAATATTTAAACAACGGGCTTTCCTCATCAATCAAATGCACAATAGTCCAAATTGTTGGCAAATACATAATTCTGTCACGCTCTAATTTTAACTCATAAAAATTACGTTTAAACGACCCTTTTCCATCATTTTCTGTAACTGATAACGTAACCTTAATTTCTGGCTCAATCATTACCGTTTTTCTACTATTCATCAAGCGAAACATTAAAGCTTTATTTTCTTTAAAATCTCTTATAATAAGATTTTTACTAAACTTTAAAGATGCTTTAGGTTTTGAAAAACGACCGTATAATAAACCTGTTATAAATGAGAAGCTTAATAAACCAATCATAGCTTCAAAAGCGGCTACTAAGTTAGATGCAATTCCTTTCGGTACAATTCCTCCATAACCAACAGTGGTTAATGTTTGAGCACTAAAGAAAAATCCATTTAAAAAATCCGCAAAAAAGGTTTCTTTTGGTTTCGTTATTTCTTCAATTCCAATAGCAACATAAATCAATCCGAAAAAAACATTTAGAAGTGTGTATGTTAAGATTATCAGCAAGAAAAAATGAACCCAAGAAATATCAACAAAAAATGAATACAAATCATTTACATTTCTTTTTCTATTGATATGATTCACATTACTGCTTCCGTCATCTTTAATAACACTTTGTGCATTTTCCTTTGAATTGTAACCTAAACCAGGATCTTTTGTTTTTCTTGCCATATTGTAAAAATACAAAAACCGCCTCTTTTTAGAATCGGTTTTTAATTTTCTATTTTTAAAACTATAATGTTTTGAATAACACAACATTTATTATTCAAAACTTCCTGACTGATTTACAATAACATCTATTATTACTGTAATAACATCAAATTAAATCGATATTTTTCTAATCTTTTTCAAGCGATTCCATGTTATTTTATGTCGTCGCGTGTAAATAAAAAAGCAACCAATATCTAAAAGAAAATAAAACAAACTAATTCCACTCGGCGGATTATTGCTTGGCAAAAACTCAAAAACCTCAAAACCTATGTTTGGCCATTTCCAACAACCAAAAGCCGTACCTCCTATTTCTAAAATAGCGACTAGAATATACATAGAATAAAAAAACAATCTGTCTTTTGGCCTCTTCCAAAGTAAAAGAAAAACACCTATTGTCATTACAAAACCAAAAATATCGGCAAAAAATACTAAATAAATAATTGAAAATAATGCAATGGAAATGGCAAACAATTGCTCCACAGCTTTATGATGTCTTCTTACAACAGCGTTTTTACTAAACATAAAAATTCTACCATATAATGCTGCATGACCTATCGGAACATATAAAGGAACATTTTCTAATCTATAAGTATACATGCTTAAGCCTCTAGAAAACAAATACTCACCTCCAACACCTAAAACTACAGCATAAACCATGAGTTCCTTTACTCTTGGTGTAGATCTAAAATACATTTTAAAAAAGCCAGCTAGCATTAAAATATTAATGAATAGCTGAGAATTTGTAACGTTCTCGGAAAAATAAATACTATCAAAAAATAATACAAAAACAAAGAAGACAAAACGACCAATTTCTCTATTAAAAACAGAAATAATCTGTTTTAGATCTTTATTAGGAACTGATAATATTTTCATTAATTAGAATATTTAAAACAATCTGCTGTATGATCATTCACCATACCAACTGCCTGCATATATGCATACATTACTGTTGACCCCACAAACTTAAATCCTCTTTTTTTTAAATCTTTAGAAATAGTATCTGATAAAATTGTTGTTGTAGGTACATCTTCTCTTTTTTGAAATTTATTGACAATCGGTTCATTATTTACATAGCTCCAAATAAACTTAGAAAAAGAACCAAACTCTTTTTGAATTTTCATAAATACTTGTGCGTTTGTAATAGCACTCCTTATTTTTAACTTATTTCTAATAATCCCAACATCTTTAAGTAGAGATTCATATTTACTTTCATTGTAAGTTGCAATCTTTTTGTAATCGAAATTATCTAGAGCTTTTCTGAAGTTTTCTCTTTTATTCAAAATAGTAATCCAACTTAAACCTGCTTGAAAAGTTTCTAAAATCAAAAATTCGAATAGAGTTTTGTCATCATAGACTGGGATTCCCCATTCTTCGTCGTGATAATTTCTATACAATTGACTGTCCGTTACCCAAAAGCACCTCTGATTCATTGTTTTAATTTAAAATTGAAAAATAATATTAAAAGAATTAAAATCATTGCATTCTTATTCTTTTTTATAACACGGCTTTTAAATAAAAGCAAACTTTCTCGCACTCTGGTTCTTTAATGAAACAACAAAACTCTTTTTGAATTGCTAAAAATCAAAATAATAATCATTAGGAAGCAAGGAAAACATATATAATTTGAGTATCTTTAATTACTATGAAACTTTTTAAACACTTTTTCTTATTCATTTCTATTGGCCTATTTTTATGGGCCTGCGGATCATCATCAATAAAAAAAAATACCACTAAAAAAGAAGAACCAGTGGTTATTGCTAACGATAGTTTGGAGTATGAAATTATAATTTTTGATATTGGATTTAATGCTTTTTTAAATTCTATTGCACAACCAGAGGGATTTTATTCACAGTCATACTTGGAAGCTCGAAATACAGCATGGGTAATTACTTGGAATAATAGAGTTACAAATAATATCCAATTTAATCAGGATATTTATGAGAACATCATAGATTATCAACCTCAGATAAATTATGGTTATGAGGTTAATTACAAACTATTTAATTATTTTTTATTTGCCCAAAGAAAATATAAAATGAGTTTAGGTGGTGGTTTTAGAACCAATAGAATTAATTAACTTTTTTTTTGAAAACTTAAAAAACTATAATCAAATTTATTTTTCTCATCCGCTTTAAAATCTTCTCTACTTGTTTCTTCCCAAATATTTAAATTTATTGACGGAAAAAACACATCAGCTTCAAAATCTTGATGAACCCTAGTTATATCTAATTGATCTACCAAATCTTTTTCTATTGCTTCTTTATAAATTTGTGCACCCCCAATTATAAAAGCAACATTATCATTCGCTACCAAATCAATAGCTTCTTCAAGACTATGAGCGATTAAACAACCTTCTTTAAAATAATTTTTATTTCTAGTAATAATAATTGTAGTTCTGTTTGGCAAAGGTTTTCCTATAGACTCAAATGTGTTTCTTCCCATTAAGATATAATGACCCGAAGTAATTTTCTTAAATCTTTTTAAATCTGAGGGCAAATGCCAAATTAAATCATTGTCTTTTCCTAAGGCATTATTCTCTGCAATTGCAGCAATTATTGTAATCATAAGATCTTAATATTTTAAACGAATTTAAAATAATTCTCTGAAGATTTGACTCTTTAAAGTTATTTTAGGCTAAATATGTCTGTTTACGAATACGATTTCGGCTTAAAAATACTGATTATCAACCTTAAAAAAAATCGCTTTTTTTAAATTAATTTCAATTATACTCTCCTTATTTTACTAAAATCATTAATTCGCATAATCATTTTAGCAAACTGATAATTTTTTAAAATTAGCACTTAACAAAGTTTTTAATACATATATACTTCTATATTTTTACTTAAAATCTTAATAAAAAAAATTATGGCAATTAAAAAACAATTCTTAAAAAGCAAACCAATTTGCAAAGTAACCTTTACTGTACCCGCTGAAGAAGCGAACAAAGTAGCGGTTGTAGGAAATTTTAATGAATGGAATGAAAAATCAACCCCTTTAAAAAAATTGAAAAATGGAACTTTCAAAGGTACAATCGATTTAGAATCTGGAAAATCCCATGAATTTAGATACCTAATTGATGGCGCTTATTTAAATGAGCAAGAAGCAGACGGTTATGCCTGGAATGATTATGCTGGCGCAGAAAATAGTGTATTAACTACATAACAGAAAATGTTCTGAAAAAAGAAAAAGAGCTTTCAGTTAACCTGAAAGCTCTTTTTAATTTTTATTAAACTGCAACTTGACCCTTAATATGTGGATGAGGATTGTAGTCTAACAACTCAAAATCTTCAAAAGTAAAATCTAAAATATCTTTTACTTTAGGATTGATTTTCATTTTTGGTAAAGGTCTAAAATCTCTAGATAACTGCAGCTCTAATTGCTCCGTATGATTATTATAAATGTGAGCGTCTCCAAAAGTATGAATAAACTCTCCGGCTTCATAACCACAAACTTGTGCTATCATCATTGTAAATAAAGCATAAGAAGCAATATTAAAAGGAACTCCTAAAAATATATCTGCACTTCTCTGATATAATTGACAAGATAATTTTCCGTCAGTAACATAAAACTGAAAAAATGCATGGCAAGGAGGTAAAGCAGCTTTCCCATTTGCAACGTTCTCAGAAAAAGAAACTGAAGTATCTGGCAAAACTGAAGGATTCCATGCTGAAATCAACATTCTTCTTGAGTTAGGATTGTTTTTTAGAGTTTTAATTACGTCTTTTAATTGATCTACCTCATCACTATTCCAATTCCTCCATTGGTGACCATAAACAGGTCCTAAATCCCCATTTTCATCTGCCCAAGAATTCCATATTTTAACTCCATTTTCTTGTAAGTATTTAATATTTGTATCACCTTTTATAAACCAAAGTAATTCATATATTATAGATTTTAAGTGAAGTTTTTTTGTGGTTACCATTGGAAAACCCTCACTTAAATCAAAACGCATTTGATGTCCAAAAACACTTTTTGTTCCTGTTCCTGTTCTATCTCCTTTTTCGTTTCCGTTTTCTAAAACGTGCTTTACTAAGTCGTGATATTGTTTCATTCTAATGAATAAGCGTTAATTGTTTATTTGTACAAGCGTAAATAATAGACTTTTGTAAAAATAGAAAAAGCATCAATAATTTTTCTTGATGCTATTGTAATATTATCGAAAAGTTATTAACCTAATAAAAATAACATTTCATCATTACCTATTTTATTTTTATTTTAACCTATAATCATACCTGCAATTGTTGCAGACATCAAAGAAGCTATTGTACCTCCTATTAAAGCTTTCATTCCGAATTCTGATAAAACTTTACGTTGCCCCGGAGCCAAGGAACCTATACCTCCTATTTGTATTCCTATGGAAGCAAAATTAGCAAAACCACATAACATATAGGTAGCCATAATGATAGATTTATGATACGCCAAATGTGTTACACTTGTTACATTTTTTAATTCAGCTAGTTGTATGTAACCTATAAATTCGCTTGCCGCTAATTTAATACCTAATAGTTGCCCCATCAAAGAAATATCTATGGTTGGCACCCCTATTAACCACATTAATGGAGCAAAAACAGAACCTAAAATAAATTCTAAAGATAATGTCTTATATGCTGTGTTTGCTGCAATTATATCATTTAAAGTTGTCATATCACCAACCCATCCTAAAACACCGTTTAGCATTGCAATAAAAGCAACAAAAACGAGAAGCATTGCTCCAACATTTACAGCCAATCGCAAACCTTCTGTTGTACCATTTGCAATTGCGTCTAGAATATTAGATCCAATCTTTTCTGATGATACCGTAACATCTGAATTTACTTTTTCTGTTTGTGGATATAATATTTTTGAAATTACAATTGCACCAGGAGCAGCCATAACAGAAGCTGCTAAAAGATGTTTTGCAAAAACCAATTCCAACACTTTATCTCCACCTCCCAAAAAACCAATATAAGCTGCTAATACTGCACCTGCAACTGTTGCCATACCACCTATCATTACTAATAACATTTCTGACTTATTCATTTTTTCTAAATAAGCTTTTATTAAAAGAGGTGCTTCTGTTTGTCCTAAAAAGATATTACCTGCTACAGAAAGACTTTCCATACCAGAAATACCTAAAAATTTAGATAAAACGATTGCTAAAATTTTTACAATTTTTTGAATAACTCCTAAATAAAATAATAGCGATGTTAATGCTGAAAAGAAAATAATTGTTGGTAAAACTTGAAAAGCAAAGATGTACCCAAATTTATTCATATCACCAACAATACCAGCAAATAAGAATTCACTACCCGCCTTTGTATATCCTAATATTTCGATAAACACTCCACCAATAAGTTCGAAAATAGTTTGAATAAATTCAACTTTTAAGACACCTATTGCTATTAATAACTGCAATGAAATACCGATTGCAACTTTTTTCCAATCAATTGCTTTTTTATTTGCGCTAAACAAGAAAGCAATAACAATTAATGAAAACATTCCCAAAGCTCCTCTCCAAAAACCACCTAAGGTAAACCCTTGACTTGGCAAAATTTCTGACACAGCAATAACTTGATCTGTATTTTGAGAAAAAATTGAAATTGATAATAAACACAAAACTGTTGTAAGTATTTTTTTCATAATCTAAATATACGTTATTAAGAGCGTTTACTTATTTCGTCTCTAATTTTTGCAGCTAGCTCATAATTTTCATTAATTACTGCATCACTTAATTGGTTGTGAAGTTCTTTTAAAGATAAATCTGAAAATGTAGTTTCTGTTTTCGTAACTAAATTTTCTAATTCCAAAGAAACCTCGTCTGATTCTAAATCATCTTTAATACCAAACTCCTCCTCTAACTTCAGAAAAACTCCAGCCTTTTCTAAAATATTTTCATATGTGAAAATTGGTGCGTCAAAACGAACTGCAATTGCTATTGCATCTGAAGTTCTTGCATCTATTACTTCCTCTGAGCCATCTCTTTCACAAACTAAACTAGAAAAGAAAACGCCATCTACCAATTTATGAATGATAACCTCTTTTATTGTAATTAAAAAACGGTCTGAGAAGGTTTTAAATAAATCGTGGGTAAGCGGTCTTGGTGGTCTAATTTCGGTTTCCAAAGCAATTGCTATAGATTGTGCTTCAAAGGCTCCAATAATAATGGGTAAAGTTCTAGTGCCTTCTTCCTCACTCAAAACTAAAGCATAAGCACCACTTTGAGTTTGACTGTAAGAAATACCTTTTATACTTAATTTTATTAAATTCATAAATATCTTTACATAAAGCTAAAAAGTAATTCATAAATTTTGAAGTTGCTTTTCACAAACTTTTTAGAGGGCACAATTTAATAAAAATAATAGCTTAAAAAATGATATTTCTTTAAAAAAAGATGAATGCGCTTACGTGAAGAATTGAAGCATCTGTTTGAACTCTTTTTATTTTTATTTGAAAATAAAAAACCGAGTGTCGAAAGCCTTGCGAAATTATTTAAAAGGAGAAAAGAATTCATAAAAAAACCTACCAAAAATAAAAGTTCTGATAGGTTTAAAAGCTTTTAAAAAAAAATGGGGCACACCCAAAAAATATTATGAGGCTTTAAATAATTTAATTTTTTCTATTAATTCAGGAACAACATCAAAAGCGTCACCAACAATTCCATAGTCTGCAGCTTTAAAGAAAGGCGCCTCTGGATCAGTATTAATAACTACTTTTACTTTAGAAGCATTGATACCTGCTAAATGCTGAATTGCTCCGGAAATTCCAATAGCAATATATAGATTAGACGCTACGGGCTTGCCTGTTTGACCAACATGCTCTGAATGTGGACGCCAACCTAAATCTGAAACCGGCTTAGAACAAGCAGTTGCAGCTCCTAAAGTATCTGCTAATTCTTCTATCATTCCCCAGTTTTCCGGGCCTTTTAAACCTCTACCTGCAGAAACAACAATATCCGCATCGTCTATGGTTACCTTACCAGTTACTCTTTCTATTTTTTCTGACTTCACTAAAGAATCTATGATTTCAGCATCAAAAGGCACTGTAGCACCTGAAACTGGGTTCTCATGAACCCCATAAGAATTCTTAGCTAAACCAATAACTTTATTCTCTGTAGAAATAATAGTATTTGAAAATGCTTTGTTCGAAAATGCTTTTCTTTTTATGTTGAAGGGATTGGTGCTTGAAGGCAAACTTACAGTATTAGAAACACAACCAGCTTCTAAATTTACTGCAACTATTGGTGCTAAATACAAACCATTAATAGTTGAATCTAAAACTAACACATTAGCACTTTCTGTCTTGGCTACTTGTGTAACTACAGAAGCGTATTGTTTTGCATTAAAAGTATTTAAAGAATCGTTAGAAACTGAAACAACTTTCTCTGCTCCGTAGTTATATAATTCTGATGAATCGCTTGCGTTTATGGTAAGTGCAATAACATTTGTACCTAATTGTTCTGCAACTTTTTTTCCATATGAAACTACTTCAAAAGCAGTTTTCTTAAATTTTCCTTCCGATGAATCGGCAAAGACTAAAACAGACATATTTTTTATTTTTTATTAAGTAAATTATTAAATCACTTTTGCTTCGCTATGTAATAAGCTAATTAACTCATCTACATTATCTGCATCCACTAATTTTACTGCTCCTTTTGGCGCTGGTTTTTCAAAAGACTCAATACTTGTTGATGCCACACTACCTGTAGCTTCCAAAACTTGTAAAGGTTTTTTACGAGCCATCATAATACCACGCATGTTAGGAATACGAAGATCTTTTTCTTCTACTACTCCTTTCTGGCCACCAACAACCAATGGTAGACTTACTGATAATGTTTCATTTCCCCCATCAATCTCTCTTATTGCAGAAACAGTTGTTCCCTCTACTTCAAGACCAACACAAGCATTAATAAAATTAAAATCGAGTAATGTAGCTAGCATTCCAGGAACCATTTGACCATTATAGTCTGCAGATTCTTTTCCCGCCAAAACTAAATCATATCCTCCGTTTTTAACCACTGCCGCCAATTCTTTTGCTACTTGAAAACCATCTGTCGGGCTCACATTTACACGAATTGCACTATCAGCTCCTATTGCTAAACCTTTGCGCAATGTCGGCTCTGTTTCAGGTCCTCCAACGTTAACTATTGTCACAGAAGCTCCTTGTTTTTCTTTAAACCACATTGCTCTTGTTAAACAAAATTCATCATAAGGATTTATTACAAACTGAACTCCGTTTGTATCAAATTTAGCGTCATTTTCTATAAAATTAATTTTAGATGTGGTATCAGGAACGTGACTAATACAAACTAATATTTTCATAAACTTCTATTTTTTATTCTATTTGTTCTCTGCGAAGCTACAGCTTTTTTTTAAAAAATACTATGCATGCATAGTATTTTTTAATTAATTTAACATTTAACGAAAACGATTGCGAAGTAATTTAAAAATAATCATCGAGTTTATATGAGTGTATCCGTAAAAATGCCAATAATTTATTACTTTTGCATCTGAAAAACTAATTACAATTATACTAAATGAAAACAATTCAATTCAGAGAAGCTATTTGTGAGGCTATGAGTGAAGAAATGCGCAGAGATGATAGCATTTATTTAATGGGTGAAGAAGTTGCGGAATATAATGGTGCTTACAAGGCATCCAAAGGTATGTTAGATGAGTTTGGAGCAAAACGTGTTATTGATACACCAATTGCTGAACTTGGATTTGCAGGTGTTGCCGTTGGTTCAGCAATGAATGGTCTAAGACCCATTGTAGAGTATATGACGTTTAACTTCTCGTTAGTTGGAATTGATCAAATTATAAACAACGCTGCTAAAATTAGACAAATGTCTGGTGGACAGTTTAATTGCCCTATCGTTTTTAGAGGACCGACTGGTTCTGCTGGTCAGTTAGGAGCAACACATTCACAAGCTTTTGAAAACTGGTTTGCAAACACACCAGGTTTAAAGGTAATTGTACCCTCTAATCCGTATGATGCAAAAGGGCTATTAAAAGCTGCCATTAGAGATGATGATCCAGTTATTTTTATGGAGTCTGAACAAATGTATGGTGACAAGATGGAAGTACCTGAAGGGGAATATATTATTCCGATTGGAGTTGCAGACATCAAAAGGGAAGGAACAGATGTAACAATCGTTTCTTTCGGAAAAATCATCAAAGAAGCATACAAAGCAGCTGACGAACTAGCAAAAGAAAATATTTCTGTTGAAATTATTGATTTAAGAACAGTTCGTCCAATGGATCACGCTGCTATTATTACATCAGTAAAAAAGACAAATAGATTAATTATATTAGAGGAGTCTTGGCCATTTGCCAGTATCTCTACAGAAATCACCTATAGAGTTCAAGATGAAGCCTTTGATTATTTAGATGCTCCTATCAAAAGAATTACAACTTCTGATACTCCCGCACCATATTCTCCTGTTTTATTTGAGAAGTGGTTACCAAGTTCTCAAAATGTTATTGACGCTGTAAAAGAAGTCATGTATATATAAGTAGATGAAAGCCTAAAGTAAAAGTCCTACTCAAAATTGAGTAGGACTTTTGCTTTTTTAAATTCCTTTCAGTTAAATAAATGAAAACCATCATAGAAATTATATATAAAAACACAAAATAACCTTAATTAATCACTATTTTTGTCGGCGATTAAAAATTTTGATAGAAAAATAAAATTATGAGTGAAGAAATAAAAAGCAAATTAACTTTTGACGTTTTAATAGAAATCCCAAAAGGAAGTAGAAACAAATACGAATATGATTTCACCTTGAAAAAAATTAGATTTGATAGAATGTTATTTTCGTCAATGATGTATCCTGGTGATTATGGATTTATTCCAGAAACATTGGCATTAGATTCAGATCCTTTAGATGTTTTAGTTTTAGGACATCAACCAACCTATCCCATGGTAGTGATGGAAGTAAGGCCTATTGGAGTTTTTTATATGACGGACGAAAAAGGACCAGATGAAAAAATCATTTGTGTACCGGTTTCTGATCCAATTTGGAGTGACAAAGCAGACATCGCAGATTTAACTCCTCATAGATTAAAAGAAATTGAGCACTTTTTTAAAGTTTACAAAGATTTAGAAAAGAAAAAAGTAGATACAGGAGGTTGGGGAGACGCTGCAGCTGCAATAAAAATCTATCACGACTGTGTTAAACGTTATGATGAAAGTGAGCATAAGAAAAAAAGAACATTTACGATATAAGTGCAATAGAATTCAGCAAAAAAAAACATCTTAATTAATTAAGATGTTTTTTTTTGCTGAATAAAACCGCTAAAAACTTTGAAGTGGCTCTCTGAATTATCTGCAATACCCAAAAAAATAAAATCGACTAATACAGATAAATAACTCCAATACACGTAATGCTATAAATTCAACAAAAAAAACATCTAACAAATACATAATCATTAATTTATACATGCTTTTTTTATCACATTAATTTAACTACATTTAGCATCGTTAAAAAATTAATAACTAAACTAACTAATATGGAATTAATCGTAAATTTTTTACCCCTCTTTGGTATTGTAGCTTTAATCTTCGTTTTTATAAAAAGCGGATGGGTTTCTAAACAAGAGGTGGGTGATGAAAAAATGTCACGTATTGCAAAAAATATTGCTGAAGGAGCAATGTCTTTCTTGAAAGCAGAATACAAAGTATTAGCAATTTTTGTGATTGCAGTTGCAATCTTGCTTTTCTTTAAAGGTTCTTCAGAAGCAGGATCTAGTGGAATGGTAGCACTATCATTTATAATTGGTGCTATCTGCTCTGCCCTGGCAGGATTCATAGGTATGAAAGTTGCAACAAAAGCAAATGTAAGAACAACTCAAGCTGCTAAAACATCGTTAGGAAGAGCTTTAGAAGTAGCTTTTGCTGGAGGTGCTGTAATGGGATTAGGTGTTGTTGGACTTGGTATATTAGGTCTTAGTACATTATTTATAGCTTACCAAGCTATGTGGCCTGGAGCAGAAAACTTAACTTTAGTATTAAACGTACTTTCTGGGTTTTCTTTAGGTGCTTCATCAATTGCATTATTTGCAAGAGTTGGAGGTGGTATTTACACAAAAGCAGCAGATGTTGGTGCTGATTTAGTAGGTAAAGTAGAAGCTGGTATCCCTGAAGACCACCCTTTAAACCCTGCTACAATTGCAGATAATGTTGGTGATAATGTTGGTGATGTTGCGGGTATGGGAGCAGATCTATTTGAATCTTATGTGGGGTCAATTATAGGTACAATGGTTTTAGGAGCTTTTATTATAACTCCAGAATTTAATGGCTTAGGAGCTGTGTATTTGCCTTTAGTACTTGGAGCTATAGGTATTTTAATGTCTATTTTAGGTACGTTTTTTGTAAGAGTAAAAGATGGTGGAAACCCACAAACAGCATTAAATATTGGAGAGTTTGGTTCTGCAGGATTAATGGTTGTAGCGTCTTATTTTATTATTAACGCTTTGATTCCTGAATCTGTTGCAGGACTGCCAATGGGGGCAATGGGTGTGTTTTATGCAACAATTGCTGGTTTAATTGCTGGTTTAGGTGTTGGTAAAATAACTGAATATTATACGGCTACAGGTAAAAAACCTGTAATGTCTATTGTAGAACAATCTAAAACTGGAGCAGCTACAAATATTATTGCTGGTTTAGGTGTTGGTATGATGTCTACTGCAGTTCCAATTATTTTGATTGCTGCAGCCATTATGTTATCTCACCATTTTGCAGGTTTGTACGGTATTGCTATCGCTGCTGTGGGAATGTTAGCGAATACAGGAATTCAATTAGCAGTTGATGCTTATGGGCCTATTTGTGATAACGCAGGAGGTATTGCTGAAATGGCAGAGTTACCGAGTGAAGTAAGAGAGCGTACAGATAAATTAGATGCTGTTGGTAATACAACTGCAGCTGTAGGTAAAGGATTTGCAATTGCTTCTGCTGCCTTAACAGCTTTAGCATTATTTGCTGCCTTTATGAAAACTGCTGGTGTTACCGCAATTGATGTATCTCAGCCTAAAATTATGGCTGGATTATTAGTAGGTGGAATGTTGCCGTTTGTGTTTTCGGCATTGTCTATGAATGCTGTTGGTAGAGCGGCTATGGCAATGATTGAAGAAGTTCGTCGTCAATTTCGAGATATTCCAAAATTAAAAGCTGCATTAGAAGTAATGAGAGCTGTAGATTCTGACATGACGAAAGCTACTAAAGAACAAAGAGCAATTTTTGATGCTGCTGACGGTGTTGCTGAATATGATAAATGTGTAGATATTTCTACAAAGGCATCTATTAAAGAAATGGTTTTGCCTGGTTTACTAGCTATTGCCGTGCCAGTTGCTATTGGTTTTATCGGCGGAGCAGAAATGTTAGGAGGCGTACTTGCTGGTGTAACTACTTGTGGTGTTTTAATGGCGATATTTCAATCTAACGCAGGAGGTGCTTGGGATAACGCGAAGAAAACCATTGAAGAACAAGGAAGAAAAGGAACTGATGAACACAAAGCTGCAGTTGTTGGAGATACAGTGGGAGATCCTTTTAAGGACACTTCGGGGCCTTCTTTAAATATTCTACTAAAATTAATGTCTGTAGTAGCTTTAGTCATTGCTCCAAGTATTGCTTTAAATAGTAATAAAGTTGCAGATTACAATAATGCAAAACAAGAGGTGAAAACTGAGTTTGTGCAGGCAGCCAAAGCCAATAATTCAATTGTTAGAACATTAGATACGAATACAACTGAAGAAACTGAAAAAAATGAAGGAAACGTCAGTAAAACGAAAGAGCTAAAAATCAATAAAAAAAATATTGAAGTTCTTGCTCTAAAATAGTTAGAAAAACCTTTATTTATAAGATTAAAAAAGCACCCTTGTGGGTGCTTTTTTAATCTTATAAATGACAAAAATAAAACTAGAATGCATAACGTTGTGGGCCACCTCTGCGTATATCCTCACTTGCAACATCTTCAAATTGTTTAAAATTGTGCCTAAAAGCATTCGATAATTTAAAAGCTACTTTATAATACTCCTCATCATTATTCCAAGTTGCTCTTGGACTCAACAATTCTGTTGGAACGCCAGGACAAGACCTAGGCTGTGCGACTCCAAATACTGAATGAATGTGATAATCTTCATATCTATAACTACCTAAATCTCCATTTAAAACAGCAGAGATCATTGCTCTTGTATATTTCAAAGGCATTCTTCTACCAACACCATATTGCCCGCCTGACCATCCTGTATTTATCAACCAAACATTTACCCCAGCCTCTTTCATCTTTGTACTTAACATTTCTGCATATCTTGTGGGATGCAAAGGCATAAAAGGCGCTCCAAAACAAGCTGAAAAACTCGGTGTTGGTTCTTTAATTCCTGCTTCTGTTCCTGCAACTTTTGCAGTATAACCTGAGATAAAGTGATATGCTGCTTGATTTGGAGTCAACTTAGAAATCGGAGGCAAAACCCCGAAAGCATCAGCTGTTAAAAAGAAAATATTTTTTGGATTTTTACCAATGGATGGGGTCTTTATATTATCTATATGATAAATAGGATAACTAACTCGTGTGTTTTGGGTAATTGAAGTATCTGCAAAATCTACTGTTCCATTGTCATCCATGACAACATTTTCAAGAATAGCGCCTTTCTTTATAGCTGCAAAAATTTCTGGCTCTTGTTCTTTTGATAAGTTTATCACCTTTGCATAACATCCGCCTTCAAAATTAAAAACAGTGTTTTCTTCTGTCCAACCATGCTCATCATCTCCAATTAAACTTCTATTAGGGTCAGTAGAAAGGGTTGTTTTTCCAGTACCTGATAATCCGAAGAAAATAGCAGTATCCTCTTCTTTACCAACGTTTGCAGAGCAATGCATTGGCAATGTGTTTTTATACACGGGTAAAATAAAATTTAATGCAGAAAATATTCCTTTTTTAATTTCTCCCGTATAGCCTGAACCCCCAATTAAGGCAATCTTTTTAGTGAAATTTAAAATAGAAAAATTGTGTTGCCGTGTACCATCTATTTCTGGGTTTGCCATAAAACCAGGTGCATTGATTACAGTCCATTCTGGAGAAAAAGTTTCCAACTCTTTATCTGTTGGACGTAAAAACATATTATGCGCAAACATATTACTCCAAGAATATTCATTTACAACTCTAATATTTAGTTTGTAATTTTCATCGGCACAAGCGTAACTATCTCTAACAAAAACCTCTTTTTCAGAAAGATAATTTACAACTTTGATGTACAATAAATCAAACTTTCTAGCTTCAAAGGGAATGTTAATATCACTCCACCAAACCTCATCTTTTGTGATATCATCCTTTACAATAAAACGATCTTTTGGAGAGCGACCTGTAAACTCACCTGTATTTACCGCAATTGCACCTAAAGAAGATTCGACCCCTTCCCCATTTTTAACAAGTTCATCATGTAATTCGTCTGATGTTAACTGGTAACGGACTATTGCATTTTTAATTCCTAGATTATCCAACGCAATCGATTTCGTGATTACATTCTCCATATAAATATTATTTGGTTAGTATAGTTAGTTACAAGCAAAACTAAACAATAATTCAATATAGCTTTACTATTTAGTCTAAAAATATCAATTATTTATTTTTTCGATATTTATTTAAGAATATGATAATCATAGTGAGCCAACCTATCATCAAAATTAGACCTCCCAGTGGTGTCACAAACCAAATAGATTTTGCTGTAATTGATGTTAACTGAATCACATAAATAGAGCCTGAAAAGAGCAAAATCCCTAAAAAGAAAATAAAACTAATCTTATTTTTCTGTGCAGTAGTAAATCCATCAAAAATATTAACAAATAGCACTACAATAGCATGATACATTTGATATCTAACGCCCGTTTCAAAGCTAGACAGCTCAGAACTAGATAAAACATCTTTAAGAGCATGAGCACCAAAAGCCCCCAAAACAATAGCAACCAACCCTAAGAAACAGGTAATAATTAAATTTTTAAACATATTTAGTGGTTTGTGTTTAATATTAAACAAAAGTGGTATATTAGTCTAAATACAAAAATAAGTTATTATTAATGAAAAAAATTCTAATTATTGGCGCAGGAAAATCAAGTTCCTATTTGATAAAGTATTTGCTTGAGAAATCTAATGAAGAAGAACTGCAATTAACAGTGGGAGATATTTCTACAGACAATGCCAACAAACTTATTAATAATCACAAAAATGCAAAAAGCGTAATTCTCGATATTTTTAACATTGAACAACGTCGATATTTTATACAAAAGGCCGACATAATTATCTCAATGCTACCGGCAAGGTTTCATCTAGAAATTGCCAAAGATTGTATCCATTATAAGAAACATCTGGTCACCGCTTCCTACATCTCTGAGGAAATGCAAAAACTAGATACAGCTGTAAAGGAAAAAGGCTTAATTTTTATGAACGAAATTGGTGTTGATCCAGGCATTGATCATATGAGCGCCATGCAAGTAATTGACCGAATAAGAAAAAATGATGCGAAAATGTTATTATTCGAATCTTTTACCGGAGGATTAGTAGCTCCAGAAAGTGATACTAATTTATGGAACTATAAATTTACTTGGAATCCTAGAAACGTAGTTTTAGCAGGACAAGGTGGAGCTGCCATGTTTATTCAAGAAGGAACTTACAAATACATACCATATCATAAATTATTTAGAAGAACAGAATTTTTAAACATAAATGGAAATAAAAAATTTGAAGCTTATGCCAATAGAGATTCGTTAAAATATAGAAGTATCTATGGATTAGAAGAAATCCCAACAATGTACAGAGGAACTATAAGAAAAGTAGGGTTTTCTAGAGCTTGGAATATCTTCATTCAACTGGGTATGACAGATGATTCTTATACAATAGAAAATTCTGAAAATATGAGTTACCGAGATTTTGTAAACTTATTTTTAGCGTATTCTCCATCCGATTCTGTAGAACTAAAATTGCGCTCGTATTTAAAAATTGATCAAGATGATATCATGTGGGAAAAATTAATTGAACTTGATATTTTCAATCCAAAGAAAAAAATTGGATTGAAGAATGCCACTCCTGCAAAAATGCTCCAAAAGATATTAGAAGAATCTTGGACTCTAAGTAAAGATGATAAAGACATGATTGTTATGCAACATCTCTTTGGCTATGAAAAAAATGGAAAAAAAGAACAAATTGAAAGCAGTCTAATTGTTTATGGCGAAAATCAAACATATACAGCCATGGCAAAAACAGTTGGGTTACCTGTTGGCATTGCAGCTTTAAAAATATTAACAGGAAAAATTAAAACTCCAGGTGTTCAACGCCCAATTACCCGAGAAATTTACGAGCCTATTTTAAAAGAATTATCTTTATATGGAATAAAATTCACAGAGAGAAAGGTGCCATATTTAGGATACAACCCCAATCACGTAACTGGATAATTACATTTTTAAATAAAAATCTTTCGTTAATTCTATATATGCTTCTGTATAATGATGACGGGAATTTTCGATAACTAAACTTTCTTGTTTTAATTCAATTTCATTAAAAGAAAACTCCATTAACGTTCTTTTGATTTCTGAGGCTTCATGTCCTTTTACCCTACAAAATCGATTTAAAAACAACTTATTTTCTCTCGCTAAAGCTATAAAATTAGCCTCCTCTTTAAAAGGAATTACAATTGAAAAAACTCCATCCTCTGATAAAATTTTAGAAACTCCTATGATTAACGCTTCAAAAGAAAGTGAAGAAGTAAAACGCGCTTTATTTCTAGCCGCATCTTGCGTTTTAAAATCTTCCGTATAAAAAGGCGGATTTGAAACTATTAAATCATACGTTTCTTCCTCTTCAAATATTTCATCAGAAAATTCCTGAAAACTGGCATTGTAACAATACAATCTATCTCCCCAATCTGAATCTTCAAAATTAGCAACAGATTGCTCGTAAGCATTTTCATCAAGTTCAACCGCATCAATTGTCATAGCATCACAGCGCTGTGCAAGCATTAAAGAAATAACTCCAGTACCAGAACCAATGTCTAAAATTGAATCTGGATAATTATCCAAAGAACACCAAGCACCGAGTAAAACACCGTCAGTACCCACTTTCATTGCAGTTTTATCTTGATGCACTGTAAATTCTTTAAATTGAAATGGTTTGCTCATGCATCAAAAATAATATATTAATATGTATAGTTATTGTATTGTTTGTTTATTTGACATTGAACAGGCTAGAAATTACTTTTGATTACCTTATTATAATATCAAACATGAAAATAGCTTACAGTTTTATCATCATATTTCTATCATCTTCATTCGTATTGTTTTCTCAACAAGTACCTAATGATTTAGATATCATTTATAATGATTTGGTTTGGTCTGATGAATTTGAAAGTACTACTTTAGATACTAACAAGTGGTTTCGTCAAACTTTTGGCCCTAATGGCGGAAAATGGTATAATGGTGAACTACAACATTATACTAATAGCAATACCAACTCTTTTGTTTCTGGTGGAAATTTACATATCGTAGCAAAAAAAGAAACCAAAACACAGAACGGTGTTCGTTTAAATTATACCTCAGCAAGATTAAACTCTAAATATACATTTACTTACGGAAGAGTTGATGTAAAAGCAAAACTTCCTTCAGGAAATGGCACTTGGCCCGCAATATGGACTTTAGGAAAAAACATTAATGAAATAGGTGCCTATTTTCAAACCCAAGATTTTGGAATAACAAATTGGCCTGAATGTGGTGAAATAGACATTATGGAACATGGATTACATGCTACAAACTTTGTATCGAGTGCCTTACACACACCATCAAGTAACGGAAATACAGCAAATACAGCGACAAAAACTCTACCTAATGTGGCTGAGAATTTTCATGTTTACTCTGTGAATTGGTCTCCAAATCAAATAACTTTTATAATAGATGGTAATCCGTATTACACCTATAAACCAAGTTCAAAAAACAAAAGTACTTGGCCTTTTAATAAAGATCAGTTTATATTACTAAATATTGCTATGGGTGGTATTGCTGGCACTCCAGACTCAAATTTTACACAAAGTAGTATGGTTATCGATTACGTTAGAGTATACCAAAACAAGACTGCTAGTAAAACTAAATAATTCAGAGACTAGTGCAATGTTTATTAAAACATTAGATCAGGATTATATTTTATTAAAATATATGTTAATCATGCAGTAGCGATAAAAAAAAGAATTATATCATAAATTTACTGCTCACTCTTAATAAAAAAAAAGAACACCTATTTGACTGATTTCAAATAAGTGTTCTTTTGCAGAAAGGAAGGGATTCGAACCCTCGGTACCGTTGCCAGTACACTACCTTTCCAAGG
>Ga0115568_10000239_pt1 | contig 39731 bp, 36 predicted proteins | sample COGITO_mtgs_1204_FD_87296 | JGI IMG/M metagenome (GOLD analysis project Ga0115568, IMG submission 87296) | Pelagic marine microbial communities from North Sea - COGITO_mtgs_120426 | ecosystem: Environmental > Aquatic > Marine > Epipelagic | place: Germany:Helgoland, sampling site Kabeltonne...
TACAGAACTAAAAAGACAAATTTATGAAGTTTGCAGTTGTAGGAACAGGTTATGTTGGTTTAGTAACAGGAACTTGTTTTGCCGAAACAGGTGTAGATGTCGTGTGCGTTGACATTGACGAAGAAAAAGTTAATAAAATGAAAGCGGGCATTGTACCAATTTATGAACCTCACTTAGACGCTATATTCGAAAGAAACATAAAACAAGGTCGGCTAAAGTTTACCACTGAATTAAAAAGTGCTATTGAAGGTGCCAGTGTTGTTTTCTTAGCTTTACCAACGCCTCCTGGAGAAGACGGAAGCGCAGATTTATCTTATATTTTGGGAGTAGCAGAGAAGCTTGGACCAATGTTAACTGATTATAAAGTTATTGTTAACAAGAGTACGGTGCCTGTTGGTACCGCCCAAAAAGTATCAGCAGCCATTAAAGCAAACACTTCTGCTGAATTTGATGTCGTGTCAAACCCGGAATTTCTTCGAGAAGGTTTTGCAGTAGATGACTTCATGAAACCCGACCGGGTTGTTATCGGAACAAGCTCTGATAGAGCAAGGAAGATTATGGAAGATATTTACAAGCCATTTGTTCGTCAAGGTAACCCAATAATTTGTATGGATGAAGCCTCCTCAGAATTAACTAAATATGCTGCAAATTCATTCCTCGCAACAAAAATCACATTTATGAACGAGATTGCCAATATTTGTGAAAAAGTAGGGGCTAATGTTGATCAGGTCCGTGCTGGAATTGGCTCCGACACACGTATCGGGAAACGATTTCTTTTCCCAGGAATTGGTTATGGCGGAAGTTGTTTTCCTAAAGATGTTCTAGCGTTAGAAAAATCCGCTTCTCAAGTGGGATATGATTTTAAAATTTTAAAATCGGTTATGGAAGTTAACTCCTACCAAAAAACTGTAATTGTTCCCAAAATCAAAAATCATTTCAAAAACGATTTAAAAGGGAAAAAAATAGCAATATGGGGCTTAGCATTTAAACCCGATACAGATGATATTCGAGAAGCTCCTTCACTTTATATTATTAACGAATTACTTAAAGAAGGTGCCCATATTAAAGCTTACGACCCAGAAGCGATGAACAATGTTAAAGCACTTTTTGGAGATAAAATTAGCTACGCACTAAACCATTATGATGCTATTGAAAATGCAGACGCTTTGGTTATCAATACTGAATGGTCAGTTTTTAGAACGCCTGATTTTTCATTAGTTTCTGAAAAACTGAACAACAAACTTATCTTTGATGGACGAAATTTATACGACACATCATCTATGAAAAAACTTGGTTACACTTATTATAGTATTGGCCGAGAAAATGTTAGTAGCACATGAAAAGAATACTTATAACTGGTGCCGCTGGTTTTTTGGGTTCTCACCTATGTGATTACTTTATAAAAAAAAACTACCATGTTATTGGCATGGACAATCTAATTACTGGGAAGCTAGAAAATATCGAACATCTATTTCCTTTGGAAAACTTTGAGTTTTATAATCACGATGTTTCCAAATTTGTTCATGTTGCTGGGAAGCTAGATTATATTCTTCATTTTGCTTCGCCTGCAAGCCCAATAGATTATCTGAAAATCCCTATACAGACGTTAAAAGTTAGTTCTTTGGGTATCCATAATTTACTTGGATTAGCTAAAAACAAAAAAGCTAGAATTCTTATTGCCTCTACCTCAGAAGTATACGGTGATCCACTTGTTCACCCACAAACGGAAGAATATTGGGGTAATGTAAACCCAATTGGGCCAAGAGGTGTTTATGATGAGGCAAAACGTTTCCAAGAAGCAATTACAATGGCCTATCACACCTATCACAATATCGAAACTAGAATTGTTAGAATCTTTAACACATATGGCCCGCGAATGAGATTAAATGATGGACGGGTTCTTCCTGCATTTATTGGCCAAGCTTTGAGAGGAGAAGACCTTACTATCTTTGGAGATGGTAAACAAACTCGTTCATTTTGTTTCGTTGATGATTTGGTTGACGGGATCTACAAATTGCTTCATAGTGATTATCCATTACCAGTAAATATTGGAAATCCAGATGAAATAACAATTGGAGAATTTGCTGAAGAAATAATAAAACTTACCGGAACATCCCAAAAAGTGATTTACAAAGAATTACCTAAAGATGATCCCCTGCAGCGTCAGCCGCACATATCTAAAGCTCAAGAAATACTAAACTGGGAACCGAAAATAGCTCGAGCAGAAGGGCTAAAAATAACCTACGATTATTTCAGATCACTTTCAGATGAAGAATTGTATCGAAAAGACCATAATAATTTCGAAAAATACATAGTTAAATAATGGGGTATTTTGCACATGAATCGGCAATTATAGATGATGGATGCCACATCGAAAATGGAGTAAAAATTTGGCACTTCTCACATATTATGACCAACTGTAAAATAGGTCAAAACTGTAATATTGGACAAAATTGCGTTATATCACCAGATGTCATTTTAGGACAAAATGTTAAAATCCAAAACAACGTGTCAATATATACGGGCGTCACTTGTGAAGATGATGTTTTTTTGGGACCTTCAATGGTTTTCACCAATGTAATTAATCCTAGAAGCGCCATAAATAGAAGAGGTGAATATTCTAAAACTATTGTACGAAAGGGAGTTAGTATTGGAGCAAATGCAACAATTGTATGTGGAAATAATATTGGTGAGTACGCATTTATTGGTGCGGGAGCCGTTGTAACCAAAGAAGTTCCTCCATATGCACTATTAGTAGGAAACCCAGCGAAACAAATTGGATGGATTAGCGAATATGGTCACAAATTAAATTTTAATGAAGATGGAATTGCTTATTGTCATGAAAGTAAAAAACAATATACTTTAAGTGAAAATTCCGTTAAAAAGATTAGCACATGAGTAAAGAAAAAATAAAATTCGCTGTTGTTGGATGTGGTCATATTGGTAAAAGACACGCCACAATGATCTCTAACAATTCAGAATCAGAATTGGTTGCCTTATGCGATGTGCTCCCTAGGAATGAATTAAATTTAGGTGACCTAGGTAGCGTTGACTTATTTTCAAGCCTAGAAGATTTATTAAACAGCGATTTAGATTTTGATGTTGTCAATATTTGTACGCCTAATGGACTTCATTCAGAGCAAGCGATATTGGCATTAGACAAAAACAAACATATAGTTGTAGAAAAACCAATTGGTTTATCTAAAGCCAAATGTGAGCACGTGATTTATAAGGCACTTCGAAATCATAAACAGGTGTTTGCTGTTATGCAAAATCGATACTCACCCCCATCAGTTTGGCTTAAAAATATTGTGGAAGAAAAAATTATCGGTGATGTTTTTATTGTGCAAGTGAATTGCTATTGGAACAGAGACGCAAGGTATTACAAATCTGGAGGATGGAAAGGAACTTCAGATTTAGATGGTGGAACTTTGTTTACTCAATTTTCTCATTTTATCGACATAATGTACTGGTTATGTGGTGACATAAATAACATTCAGGGTAAATTTAACGACTTTACACATAAAGATTCTACTGCCTTTGAGGATTCGGGGCTTGTAACATTTGACTTTGTAGATGGAGGGATGGGGTGTTTAAATTATTCTACAGCAATTTGGGACAAAAATTTGGAAAGCAGTATTACGATAATCGGAAGTAAAGGAAGCGTAAAAGTAGGGGGGCAATACATGAACGAAGTTGAATATTGTCACATTGATGGTTATGAAATGCCAGAGCTTGAACCTAGCAACCCACCTAACGATTATGGGCAATACAAAGGTTCAGCCGCTAATCATCACTATATCATCGAGAATGTTGTCGACTCATTAAAAGGCAGAACTACAGCAACTACAAATGCTCTAGAAGGTTTGAAAGTTGTTGAAATTATTGAAAGAATTTACGCATTAAGATAAGAGATATGTACAAACAATTAATAAATAAAGAGGCTAAATTGGCTGTTATCGGCCTTGGCTATGTAGGTTTGCCAATAGCATTAGAATTCGCAAAACATATAAATGTTGTGGGCTTTGACATCAATCAGAAAAGAGTTGATTTAATGAAAAGCAACATCGACCCTAGCAACGAGCTTGAGGCTAAAGACTTCGAGGGTTGTGATATACAATTTACTGCCAACATTAAAGACTTACAAGATGTGAAGTTTTTTATTGTTGCTGTTCCTACTCCAATTGATGGAAGTAATGAGCCAGATATTAGACCTCTAATTGGTGCATCAACAACTGTTGGCAAGGTTCTAAAAAAAGGAGATTATGTTGTATATGAATCTACAGTATATCCTGGGTGTACTGAAGATGATTGTATTCCTGTCTTAGAAAAAGTATCTGGATTGAAGTGGAAGGAAGATTTTAATATCGGTTATTCTCCAGAAAGAATAAATCCAGGTGACAAAGTCCACACCTTATCAAGCATTGTTAAAGTTGCGTCTGGAGACACCCCAGAATCTTTAGAAAATATTGCTAAAACATATGAACTAGTTGTAAAGGCTGGAGTTCATCGAGCTGCTAATATTAAAGTGGCCGAAGCAGCTAAAATTATTGAAAATACACAACGTGATGTCAATATCGCACTAATGAATGAACTTTCAATAATTTTTGGGCGAATGGGTATCAATACGTTTGACGTACTTAAAGCTGCCGGCACAAAATGGAACTTCCTCAAATTTTTTCCTGGCCTAGTTGGTGGACATTGCATTGGTGTTGATCCTTACTACCTTACTCACAAAGCCAAATCTTTGGGTTATCACGCCAAAATTATCAATTCTGGGAGGTATGTCAATGATACTATGGGTTTTTATGTTGCTAAATCTTGTGTTAAACGGATATTAGCCAAAGGAAAAAGTATTATTGACGCAAGAATATTAATAATGGGAGCTACCTTTAAAGAAGACGTTAGCGATATTAGGAACTCTAAGGTAATTGATGTAATTAAAGAATTTGAATCGTTTTCTTGCGATGTTGAAATAGTAGACGCCCATGCTGATAAAGAGGAATTTAAACATGAATACGGATACGATTTAAAAGATGCGCCTACTGGCAAGTATGATGCCGTTATAGTTGCTGTTAACCACAAGGAATACATCAGCTTAACTGAGGACTATTTTATCAATATCTTAACCGATATCGGTGAATTTGTTGATTTAAAAGGTATTTACCGAGATGAATTCAAATCCGTTAACTATTGGAGCTTATAACATGAGCAAAACAATATTAATTACAGGGGGTGCTGGTTTTATAGGCTCACATGTCGTAAGGTTATTCGTAAATAAATATCCTAACTACAACATCATCAATTTAGATAAACTAACCTACGCTGGAAATTTAGAGAACTTAACGGATATTGAAGACAAAAACAATTACCGTTTTATTAAGGGAGATATTGTTGATTCGAGTTTTGTTGAAAAACTATTTCAAAATCAAAATATTGATGGCGTAATTCATTTGGCGGCTGAATCGCACGTTGATCGTTCTATCTCAAACCCTATTGAGTTTGTGCATACTAATGTAATTGGAACCGCAAATTTATTAAACTCTGCACGAAAGAGCTGGAAAGATTATTCAGATAAGCGTTTTTATCACGTTTCTACCGATGAAGTATATGGCGCTCTTGGTGAAACAGGCCTATTTACTGAGGAAACTTCCTATGACCCTCACTCACCTTATTCGGCTTCGAAGGCAAGCTCAGACCATTTTGTGCGGGCTTACAACGATACATACGGACTTCCTATAGTAATTTCAAATTGTTCAAATAACTACGGCCCAAACCAGTTTCCTGAGAAGCTATTACCTTTGTTTTTTAACAACATCATAAACAACAAATCACTTCCAGTTTATGGTGATGGAAGCAACACTAGGGATTGGCTTTACGTTTTAGACCATGCAAAAGCAATAGATGTCGTATTTCACAAAGGAAAGGACGGTGAGACCTATAATATAGGGGGGCACAATGAATGGAAAAACCTCGACCTGATCAAAATGATGTGTGCACTTATGGATGAAAAATTGAATAGAACAATAGGCTCCTCAGAATCGCTAATAACATACGTGACTGATCGTTCAGGTCATGATTTCAGATATGCTATAGATGCTTCCAAAATTGAAAAAGATTTGGGATGGAAGCCTTCTTTGCAATTTAAAGAAGGTTTATCAATCACATTAGACTGGTACATGACTAATCAAAAATGGTTAGATAACATTACCAGTGGTGATTACAAAACCTACTATCAACAACAATATAGTAAGCGATAAGATGAAATTTGCTTACTTTTGAAGCTTATTTAAAAATTATGCTAGTCAGACTGCAATATACCTTATCAATCGTATTATCACTTTGGTTTACTACAACGTTAGGCCAAAATAAATCAACATCTGTACAGGATGATTGTATAACAGTACAGGAAATAAAAATCCCCTTTGATGGTAACCAATTTACTTCAAGTGATAACGGCCCTGAAAAACCAAATTATAATATTGTATACTATGCTGATATTGATGAGTATACTTTTTGGTATAAACTCATAATTACAACTAATTGTAAAATGAAATTTGCAGTCATGAGTGCTACTCCTGGTGATGATTATGACTTCATGCTGTATAAATTTAACGCAAACAATTTTTGTGAAGCACTAGTAGATAGCACCCTAGTGCCTCTAAACGATGTAATCTATACATCAGATTACAGTCAATCAGATTCTACTAAACAAGATTTATTTATGACGAGTCAAAATGAAATTGACGTCAAAGCTGGAGAAATATATTATTTATCAATTATGAATCTTTATGGAGAAGATTGTGGTCATCGATTGCACATAGATGCATGTGGCAAATCTATAGCTATTAATTCTGTTCATAAACCTTGCTTTCAGTTCAGCGAGCCAAAAATTACTGCACCACTTGAAGAAAAAGAAGATTCTAATAAGATTGATTCACTAGAAAAGCTCGATGAGAATAATGCAGATAGCACCATAGTAGATAATTATGTCAAAATTAACGGTAAGGTTTACGACAATGATAATGGTACTGCTATAAGTGCTACTATTACATTTATTGACGAAGTTAATGGTGATGAATTCGTCACCTCTTCTAGTGAGATTTCAGGATATGAAATAGCACTTGAGAGAGGTAGGCGGTACCAAGTTAAATGTAAAGCGTTCGGTTATTATGAAATAAAAGGAAATATTGAGTTTTTAAAACCATCTGTTTATGATTATTATCTTCTTAAAATTAAGGAAGGTAAAACTTTCGTTATGGAACATATTCTATTTCATCCAAGTACTTATGCACTTAAAGACAATTCATTTTCAGAATTAGACATTCTCGTGAGCTACATGAATAATAATCCTAATATGAAAATTCAAATAGAAGGACATACTGCTGGAAATGCCCCTGTATCGGAAACAAATCCTGCCTATAAGCACTTAGATGATCAATGGAATTTCACTGGAACTGCGAAAAAATTATCAAAATTAAGGGCGGAAACTGTTAAAAAATATCTTATTCAAAAAGGAATCAACTCATCAAGAGTACTCTCCACCGGTTATGGTGCATCTCAAAAACTAATTACTAAGCCTAAATCGAAAGAGGAAAATGCACTAAACATGAGAGTAGAGGTGAAAATTATAATGAGCGGTGAAGCCAAAGATTACAATATCGAGCCTAGATCACCTCTAGAATAAGTGCATAAAAAAGAGGATGATTTCTCATCCTCTTATAAACCCATAATTTGTTAATTTTTAGAAATGCCAAACGTCATGCTCTTGTAAAAAAAGCATTTCCTTAATCTTTTCCGCCTCTAAAAGTGCATCCAAACCTCCCTTATATTCATTGATAAATCGGTCGTATACATTAGACTCCTTTGTGATATAAGATCCAAATTGTCGAGACCATATTATATCCTCCAATGTCCTTCTTTCAGAATCGTTCTGTCTATTATACACTTCTTGTTGGTTAAACACATATCTCGCCTCTGGGTAATAAATCCAGAACAACGCCTGCGGCCCCTGCGACTCACCAAAATCATTAAACTTTTCTCTCATTGGGCAGATTCCGATAATTCTAACATCCATAACAGATCTTTGCCGATCAAAAAACCATTCCTCTTTTATCTCATACCAAACAATCTCTTGAGATTCAACATCAACGTTCTGAACAACTAATTCAAGCTCCTCAGTAATTGGATCCTCAACGTATTGCGAATCCACACTCGACAATATGCCTTTTACTTCCTCAACAGTCATAGGAGTTGTAAATTCATCATCTGTACCAATAGGCCCAGGACTATATGCCGTCATAGTTCCACTTTCTAATAAAGATTCTCTAATGACATCAAACATATTCTTCCTGTCATTAATAGGTGTAGTAGGATAGTAAAGCGGGTAGTTGATTTTTTCACGAAGATCTATTCTTCGCCACACTCTATGAAGCCACATTACATCTCCCTCACGAAGATGTGCATAAGGTATCACCCTACGCTTAACCGTATGCTCTTTTTGATAAACACCATCAAGAACATACTGTGCATCAGAATTAGCCGAAAAAACAGTAATTAATATGCCTACTATAAGTAACTTAATAATTTTCATAACTTAATGATTTAGTTCAACTATATTACAGTAATTGCAATCGTACCAAGGTCACGAACAGTACCATCAGGTCCCTTAGCCTTAATCTTCTCTAAATATACCTTTTGACCTGGTTTTAAAGCTTTAAGTATAGCTTTCATGTCCTTTGTAATCTTGTAGCCTTTTCCCTTTTGTTCCACAACTTTACCTTTAATTGTTGCAGACATAGTAAATGAAACAACCATAAATTTTAAATCAAATTCAAAATTCTCCATCTTTGCAGCAAGACCAGATGCAGCAGTTAATTTAACCTTTTTAACCTTTCCGCCACTTACACCTGCAAATTTAGGCTTTGGATCAGGTACATTTTTACATCTAAATGACGCTTTACCAAAGTTCTTATTTACCCCATCAATGGTTGCAGAAACAGAAACAATACATTCTTTTCCTTTCCCTGGTTTAACCTTAAATTTACCATTTGAACCAGATTGACCAACCTTATTGGATATACTAACCTTCAGCAAGTCTGTAGGAACTCCAGGCACAGACACTTCAATCGGATTGTCTAATCCACGATACATAACATTCATCGCAGTAGGCGACACAACTAAAGCTGGTTTAGCTGCCGTAAATGAATGCTTAAAATCAAATGATTTATAAGTACCATCTGGTTTCTTAATTTTAATAACGCCACCCCAAGTTACATTTCCTTCAGATGTAGGAACTAAACTAAATATTCCCATTCCATCACCAACAGTAATATTATCAGTCATAATTTCACCTACAACTTTAACAATACCCCCTGTAGTATCAATCTCCGTTGAAGCTTCCAAAACAGGCAGCTGAGTTGTAGATAATGCTGCCACCAAAACCTCAGCTTTAAAAGTATCTCCTAAGAATACATAATTAGTATTAGGAATAACTTTAACAGCTAACTTGTCGAATTTAAAATCATCTGCACTAACTTCTCCTAATAATTCTTTAACAACATCTGCTTCTAAACTTCGAACATCAGCTTGCATCTTTGTCAAATTAGTTATTACCGCTGCCAGTGGAAGATGATTAAACTGGGCAACTTCCCATTCTTCAAATACATCACCGTGATCCTGTCCCTTAAACTCAATAGCCTCTTCAATGTCTTTGATAATGATTTCATTCTTTTCTGGATGATCAATAAATAATTTAGTAAGATTCTCTTTGTAAGCAGTTAATATCCCTTTTAATTCCATTGATGACCAGGGACCCGTTTTAGGTGCGGTTGGCTCGCCTCCAATCATCAGGTTAGTTGGGATATCATAATTATCTAACTGTTCAACATGATGAAGGTTTACTATTGAATCAGGGTATCCTTGAGACGCTATTCCTTCCCAATCGATATCAGAAGTAGTAACATCGAACTCAACCCATTTTTCAACGAACAAAATGTTAACCTTCTTTAAGTTGTGTATATATTCAGAGGTTACATCAGCATACTCTTTTACCAACTGCGCTTTATCCCAATAAGGACCTACTTTTTTCTCATCATTTAATTTTGCTTTGTCGAAAGCAGAATAAGTTCTTCCGTTATTTTCAACAAAATGATGATTTGTAGTCTCAAGACCAGTATCAATTAAAACAAAAGCTTTTAGAATCGATTTTGACACATTCATAGCCAACAAAGCCATGAGCACCAAATACATCAATCCAACCATCTTCTGCCTTGGGGTTTCTTTTCCTCCGCCCATAATTAAATCTTTTTAAGTTTTATGTAATTATATGGTGAGTTATTCTCCTCTGTTTACAGACATCGCATTAAGCATGTTTCCGTAAACAGTATTAAGTGAGTTTAAGTTTTTAGATAGCTCTGCAATATTCTCTTTGTATGATTTAGTGCTTTCAACCGAATCATTAAGATTTGATACTAACTCATTAATACCGTCATAGAAATTTCCTGATGATTCACTATTTGCTTCAGATGATTTAAGCTGTGCAGCATAAACATCATTTAATGACGATAAATTACTTGTCAGTTTTTCAAATTGTTCACCGATTCCTGATGCAGATTCATTTGAATTAGATAAATTAGATAAAGAATCAGAAGCTTGCGAGGAGGTATCGGATAATTTTGTTACGCTCTGAGATGCCGCCTTGAGGCTGTCAGTATAATCGTTTGTTGCAACCGATGCATCTGTCATATCACCAAGTTGTTTCGTTTGATCTTTAAGACCCCTTAATCCATCCCCAAGACTTGCAATTAATTCAGGCTCTATTTTCGCTTCTTCCAGCATATTATCTAGCTGCTCAGTAATAGACCCATCATTAGAATCAGAGCCTTCAGCAATTGCGTCATGAGTCTCTTCTTCAAAAGCATGATCTGGATCTGGCACTTCTAATTCAGGATAAGCTAATGTCCAATCTAGTTCTGCATGAACGGGTTCAAAAGCAGACAATATAAAAATTACTGCTTCAATACCCAATCCACCAATAAGTACTACTGATGCACCTGGCCAGTGTTGAATCTTAAACATCGCGCCAACAATTACTAATGCTCCACCCCAACCATAAACGAAGGCCATTACCTTCTTCCATTTCATACTTCCTGGCTTGAATCCTGTGATTTCTTTACTCATTTTACTTTAGTTTTTAAAATTTATTGTTTTTAATCTGCGCCGAATATATTAATTAATTTGATTATATATCAGTATCGCCTTCAGCCCTGCCTAAATAAGACATAACATTTCTGAAACCAATATATGCTTTAGCACTGTCTTTGTATTCAAAAGTTCTAACACCACACTGCATATAATATCCAATGTCTTTCCAAGAGCCTCCGCGTATAGCTTTACGTTTTAAAACTGGAGGATCATCATTCGAAGCATGCCAATCTTCCCACCAATTTAAACCATAGTCCATATTTAAATCATGGCCAAAATCGTAAGCTGATTCATCATAAGCATTGCTCGTCCACTCTGAAACATTTCCTGCCATATTGTATAACCCCCATTCATTAGGAGAATATGAAAATACATGAACAGTATGGAAACCACCGTCATCTACGTAGTTTCCTCTCAACGGTTTGAAGTTGGCCAAGAAACAACCTCTACTGTTTCTTGTATAAGGACTACCCCATGGATACGCTGCAATGTGCAACCCACCTCTTGATGCATATTCCCATTCAGATTCTGTAGGCATTCTAAAGTCTTGAACAAATGCTGATTGGTTTTGACGCAAGTAACTATTATACAACTGTGTTCTCCAAATACCAAATGCCCTTGATTGCTCCCAATCAACACCAACAACCGGGTATTGATCATAAGCCGGATGCCAAAAATACATATTTGTCATTGGCTCGTTAAAAGAGTACGTGAAATCATGCACCCAACATAAAGTATCTGGATAAACATTAACTACATTCCTTTCAATAAACACAGAACGATCAGTTAATCCTCTTTGACGCAACGGAGCACCCTGAGCACCCTTTCTTGCGGCATCTTTTAAATCTATCCAATAATATTCGAAATTTAATTTACGAGTGTCAACTTCCCTTCTCCTGTAGAATCGCTCGTGATCTGGAAGATAAATTTCGTCTTCTAGTATTTCTCGAATTTCTGGATCCCACCAATCAATAGGCTCAAACCAGTTAATGTTTGGAGGATCAATTTCCTCTCCGTATATATTCTCAGGAATTAAATGCTCATCGTATTCCTCTCCTAAAATTCTGTGCACGATCGAATCTTTAACCCAATATACAAACTGACGATACTCATTATTAGATATCTCAGTTTGATCCATATAAAAGGCCTGAACAGATACTGTCTTCGCTTTAGATGTATGCGCATAAGGCACGTCTTGATCGTTCGGCCCCATGATGAAACTTCCCATTGGTAAAGATAACATCCCAAAAGGTGTTGGTTGATACCAAATTTGTCTGTCTTGAACTCCAGTCAACTGACCACCGTCACCATATTGGCATCCAGCAAGAACCGTTGATAATATTCCGATATATAAAAGTAACTTCTTCATAGCTGTTCCTTCTTTTTTCTCCTTAGTTAATAAGAGTAGATTTCGATTTTTTTCGTGTTAGGAAGGCTTTTAACGCTGGTTTGTTGATAAGGTTTCATTCTGCGTGCATAAATCTAGGATTTACATGCTTAGCGAGGTCTGCTGGGTTATTTAAATTAAAGCAATACCCCAATAGAATCTCATGTGAACCACTATTATAACTACGTAATTGAGATGTATTAATGTCATAGGCATACATTAGCTTAGCATTTCCAGGTCCCAGAGGCATTTTAACACCCCCCATTAACACAATCGCATCTTGATACCTATATGAAACGCCACCAACTATCATATTATTGAGTTCAGCTAATAAATTAATATCAATTTGCGCAGAAGCAGCATCAGATTTAACCCATACATTTGGCTTTAATACAAGGTTAGCGCCAATTATCTTTTCGTATCCTGCAATTATATAATAGTGTCTTTTTACTTCGTAAACTACATCTAAATCAGCTTGATTTAAATGGGTGGAAGAAAAACCTACATATAACTGATTTGGTATCTTGTAATACACACCTAAATCGAAATCGCCTTTAACAGAAGTTATTGCAGTAACAGGAATAGTGGGGTCATTTGCTGGGTCGTCAATCGCTTCACCCGCGGAAAAAGCACCCAGTTTATAACTAATTATACCACCGGCAACTCCAATCCCAATCGTTCCAGGCCCCAATCCTTTTTGGTAAGCTACTGCCACCCTCGACCCTAATGATGTAGAACGACCAATCTGATCTTGACTAACTGTTAAACCTAATCCAATTGGTACACCAATTTGCGAAAGTGGCCCATGAACACTAAATTGGTAAGTAGCGGGGCGACCATCGAATTGAACCCACTGATTTCTACCTAAGAGGTTAGCGCATATTGCATTATTACTTCCCGCCACACCTGGATTAGTAGACAATCTATTAAACGCATTTAACGACCACTGCGCATCTTGTTGCGCATATGCAACAGAGCTAAGCAATAAAATCGTAATTCCAAATAAAACTTTTTTCATAATAAAATATAGTTTTCAACTACAACAAGTCGGCTAAAATAAAGAAAAATAACTGTACTAAAAATTATCTCCAACCGAATTGCAAATATACTATTGTAAATTTAACTAAAATTTAGACGAATTGATACTTAAAACGTTTTAATCAGGTTTTTGTTACAGCTATATCAGCTTCTGGTAAGTTTTCCACCAGCTATCAGGCATTTCATCTGCCAAGGCCTTTTCATATTGAGAATATGAACAAGGCACCAAATGATGTCTTTCGAATTGAATCCTCTTATTTGGCGGGTATGGAATGTCCATCCACCAGCGGTCACTTTTTTTGCTTTTGTAAAATAATAGCTCATACTTGTTGTCTTCAAGCATCACCCTATACTTTAGATATTCATCACTATTACGAACAGGAAAATCATTTTTTCTTTGATAATATCCCTCTATAACGCACCATATCATCTGTGCTAGGAGGTGTGCTGTTTGCCCACGATTATCGAAAGTTGGATTATAATTATAAAACCCGATTGAACTTAATTTATCAGAAATTCCAGCATAACGTGCCATTTGACAAGCCTCCTGAGAGTTAAAACCGTTCGGAGAAGTTTGTTTGCAACCAGGCGCATCTGCCATTCGAATTGAAGATACATCGAAACTCATCATATCAGCATTTCTGATAATTGGTTCTGACTCATGAACATTTCCAGAAATTTGCCCCAAACGAGAAGCATCAAAAAATAATTTTGACATTAGCTCAATCGATTCTTGATTAACAAAATAAGTTTGGTATCCCAAATTACTGAAGTTGAACAAAAAATTAGGTTGATGTAGAATTATTTTGCTCAAATAGGTCGTGTCACTAATCCCAGATTCAGAGCTTCCTATATCGAGTTGATTATCAATAGAGACTAGATTAACCGTCTGCTCCATTTTTTGATAGGCAGCATAGTTTGCAAATGTTAAATCTTGACTGCCGCCAATAATAATTGGCAATATTTTTCTTTTTATTAGTGCTTCAACTGTGTTAGTGAGTGCATAATATGTATCTTCAATAGTCTCTCCCGCCTTTATATTTCCCAAATCCACAACCCTCGGAGAAAAGCCTCCTACATTTAGTTTGTACAGAAACCTCCGGACTTCATCCGGTCCTTCGGCACAACCATCATTATCAACAGCTCCTCTTTCTTCTTCAACTCCAATTATGGCGATATCTATGTCTTCTAAATCAGGAAAACCAGTATCCAAAGCATGGATGTCAAACATCTTTTGAAACGAGTGTTTATCCGTTTCGAAATTGACTTCTACTGGTTTAAAAAAAATGGATAAATCCATGAGCTACTTTTTCTTTTTTGCTGTTGGTTTAGCTTTTTTCTTTGGCGCTCTGTCAGCAATGATTTTCTCAACATCAGCAAGAGTCATCTTCTCAACATTCGTTCCTTTAGGTAATTCGATTTTGACTTTCCCTTTTATGATGTTGAATCTCCCCCAGCGTGCCTTTTGAAGTGAAATCCCCTTATCATCCCACTGATGTATGTATTTATCAATCTCTTTTTGTTTCTTGATTTCAATTAACTCAACAATATCATCATTCGACAAGTTGTCGAAATCGTATTTTCTGTTAACATTAATAAACATTGAGTTCCACTTAATGAAGGGTCCGAAACGGCCTGTTCCTTTTTGAACAGGCAACCCTTCGTATTCAGCAATTGGAGCATCTGCTTGTTGCTTTTCTTTTATTAAGTCAATTGAACGCCCAATATCTACAGAAGAAATATCCTCTTCGCGCGGAATAGAAACAAACATTTCCTTGAATTTAACATATGGGCCAAATCTACCTTGCGCCACCACAACTTCTTCTCCCTCATATTGACCAACAGTTTTTGGGAAATCAAATAACTTCATTGCTTCTTCAAAAGTTACAGACCCTAGGGTCATTCCATTCTGAAGACCTGCAAAACGAGGCTTCACATCATCTTCACCATCACCTATTTGAATCATCGCTCCAAATTTTCCAATTCTTGCGACAACTGGTTCACCCGTTTTTGGGTCTTTACCTAAAACTCTTTCACCTTTCGCTCTCTCAGCGTTTTCAAGGGTATACTCAACTTTTTCATGAAATGGAGAATAAAAATCTCTAATCATTTGACTCCAAGACTTTGCCCCCTCAGCAATTTCATCGAACTGTTTCTCTACACTTGCAGTGAAACTTAAATCCATAATTTTTGAGAAATTTTCAACCAAAAAGTCATTAACTACAATGCCGATATCGGTCGGATACAGCTTTCCCTTTTCGTGTCCTGTAATTTCAGTGTTTGTTAAAACGGACACTTTACCATTTTCAAGAGCAAGTGATTGATAATTACGTTTCTTTCCTTCACGTTCCTCTTTTTCAACATAACCTCTCTTTTGTACCGTTGAAATTGTTGGTGCATATGTTGAAGGTCTTCCGATACCATTTTCCTCTAGCTGCTTTACTAATGTCGCTTCCGAAAATCTTGCTGGGTGATGAGTGAAACGCTCTGTCGCGTTAATCTTGTTATAATCTAAAACTTCTCCAACAGCAATTGGCGGAATAATTCCACTATCTGAATCTGAATTATCATCATCTCTAGATTCTAAATAAACTTTTAGAAAACCATCAAATTTTATTACTTCCCCTTTGGCTACAAAAGTTTCAGAACGATTAGAAACCTCAACTTTTACTGTTGTTTTCTCTAATTGGGCGTCAGCCATTTGAGAAGAGATAGTTCTTTTCCAAATTAAATCATACAAACGTTTTTGATCGCTATCGATTCCAGCCTCATGGGCGTTCATATATGTTGGGCGAATGGCCTCGTGAGCTTCTTGAGCTCCTTTTGCTTTTGTTACATACTGTTTCGGGTTCGCGTACTCCGAACCAAACGATTTAATGATTTCATCTTTTGCTGCATCCAAAGCCTGCTTCGATAAACTAACTGAATCAGTTCTCATATAAGTTATCTTCCCTGCCTCATAAAGTCGCTGTGCAACCGTCATAGTTCTAGAAACCGAATAACCCAGCTTCCTACTCGCCTCTTGCTGAAGAGTTGATGTTGTAAAAGGAGCTGTTGGTGATCTTTTTCCTGGCTTGACCTGAACATCCGAAACATGAAATTGCGCTACACCACAATTTTCTAAAAACTCGTTTGCTTCTTTCTCTGTTTTAAACTTTATATCCAATTCTGCTCGAAGAACTTTGTTTCCTGTAACAGCAAATTCAGCAATAACTTTATAGCTAGATTGAGATTGAAAATTTTCAATCGCTCGTTCTCTCTCGACTATTATTCTTACCGCGACAGATTGTACACGGCCTGCGGATAATGACGGCTTTACTTTTCTCCACAAAACCGGAGACAATTCAAAACCAACTAACCTGTCTAAAATTCTTCGGGCTTGCTGGGCATCAACTAAATTATTGTCAATTTGACGAGGATTTGCAACTGCATCTAATATTGCTGTTTTAGTAATTTCGTTAAAAACGATTCTTTTTGTATCCTTTTTATCTAAATCTAACACTTCATGCAAATGCCAAGAAATTGCCTCTCCCTCTCGGTCCTCATCAGTTGCTAACCAAATCGTTTGTGCTCCCTTTGCACTTTTTCTTAAATCGGCTACGACTGATTTTTTATCCGGAGAAATTTCGTAAGATGGGATAAAATCATTTTCTATATCAATCCCTAAACCTTTCTTTTTTAAATCACGCACGTGACCGAAACTTGATTTAACCTGGAAATCTTCTCCTAAAAAGCCTTCAATAGTCTTTGCTTTCGCAGGAGACTCAACAATTACTAAGTTTTTTGCCATAGCACTCGAAAATTTAAATGAACATTGAAAATTTATGCAAATTAAATGAATTACATTTTGTTTTTCCAAATCGAATTTCGAGTTCGTTATATATAATACTATGTATTATGTTTCGATAAAAAAAATTAATACGCCAAATTTAACACGTAAATGGCCGGGTGACATTTTGGCACTAAATCCAGTTTTGTTACTTTTGCAGCACTTATAACTGCAAATGGATTCGGAAGAGAAAATAATAAATGAACAAGTTCAAGGGAACTCAACGTTGATTGAAAGGCCGATTTTGCAAAATGGAAGAAAACTTTACATCGAAAGTTATGGGTGTCAAATGAATTTTTCGGATAGCGAGATCGTTGCGTCCGTAATGGCTAAGGAGGGCTATGCGACAACAAATAACCAACACGAAGCAGACGTTGTTTTGTTAAATACCTGTTCAATAAGAGATAAGGCGGAACAAACTGTTAGATCTCGATTAAGGGATTTCAAGAAGAAAAAGAAAGAAAAACCAAATCTAGTTATTGGGGTTCTTGGGTGCATGGCTGAGCGTTTAAAAACTCAATTACTTGACGAGGAAAAGCTAGTTGACATTGTTGCAGGTCCTGATTCTTATAGAGATTTACCTAGTCTAGTGAGCGAAGTTGACGGAGGGCAAAAAGCAGTTAATGTTCTGCTGAGCAGAGAAGAAACATATGCTGAAATTAGCCCTGTAAGATTAAACAGTAATGGTATCACAGCGTTTATCTCAATTATGAGAGGTTGTGACAACATGTGTGCATTTTGTGTAGTGCCGTTTACAAGAGGACGTGAAAGAAGTAGAAACCCCGAATCTATTGTAAAAGAAGCACAAGAATTGGTTGCCCAAGGCTATAAAGAGGTAACCCTTCTTGGGCAAAATGTTGATTCTTATCGTTGGAATATTAATAACAAAGGTGAAATAAAAGACGCATCAAAACCTACAACCAATTTCTCGCAATTGATGGAAATGGTGGCGTTAGTCAGTCCTGATTTACGCATTCGTTTTTCAACTTCTCACCCGAAAGACATGACCGATGATGTTCTACATGTTATCGCCAAGTACGAAAACATCTGCAACTATATACACCTTCCTGTTCAAAGTGGAAGTAGCGAAGTTCTAAAAAGAATGAATCGAGGTTATACGCGTGAATGGTATTTAGATCGAATTAAAGCAATACGAGAAATTATTCCAGGCTGCGCCATTTCCACAGATATCATTGCTGGATTTTGTGGAGAAACAGAGGAAGAACACAACGAGACTCTTTCACTTATGGAAGAAGTTCAATACGATTATGCCTTTAATTTCTTTTATTCCGAGCGTCCTAAAACATTAGCAGAAAGAAAATTTGAAGATGATGTAACGCAAGAAGTAAAGAAAAGAAGATTGGCGGAAATAATTGTCATTCAAAGAAAAAGTGCGGGAAAAATAAACGAAACTACACTTGGTAAAACCTATAGGGTATTGGTGGAAGGATTCTCTAAAAAATCGAAGGAGCATCTTTTCGGCAGAAACTCGCAGAACGCAGCGATAGTTTTTCCAAAAGAAAGTTATAAATCAGGAGAATACGTTAACGTAACGGTTGATAATTGCACAACTGCAACCCTTCTTGGAACCGCTGTAAATTTAGCCTAATAATGATGGATGTTCAAAAAGCAAAACAAAGATTTGGTATTATTGGATCCTCTCCCAGTTTAAATAGAGCTATTGAAACGGCAATGCAAGTTGCACCTACCGATTTATCTGTTCTTATAACAGGGGAAAGTGGAACAGGTAAAGAAGCCATGCCGCAAATAATTCACCAATTTAGTGTTCGCAAACATGGACCCTATATCGCGGTTAATTGTGGGGCAATACCTGATGGCACAATTGATTCAGAACTATTTGGTCACGAAAAAGGATCATTTACGGGTGCTTCAGGAGAAAGAAAAGGATATTTCGAAGTTGCTAACGAAGGAACCATTTTCTTAGATGAAGTTGCTGAATTACCAATGCAAACACAAGTGCGATTACTGAGAGTATTAGAAACAGGAGAATTCATGAAAGTGGGCTCATCTAAAGTTCAGAAAACTGATGTTAGAATCGTTGCAGCAACGAATGTTAATGTTACGCAAGCAATTTCGAAAAATAAATTTCGGGAAGATCTATTTTACAGATTAAACACTGTGCCTATTCAGATTCCCGCTTTGCGTGAGCGCAAAGCAGATATTTATCTTCTTTTTAGGAAATTCGCGTCTGACTTTGCAGAAAAATATAGAATGCCGTCCATTCGTCTTGATGAAGCAGCCCAGCATGTTTTATCAAGCCATAGGTGGCCAGGAAATATACGTCAATTAAAAAATATTACAGAGCAAATTTCAATCATTGAACAAGATAGAAATGTTTCAAGTGATATACTAATAAAGTATCTGCCAACTTATAATGAAAATAAACTCCCCGTTCTTTTTAGTGAAAATAACGAAGAATCAAACGTTACTGATAGAGAACTGCTTTACAAAGTGCTTTTTGATATGAAGAAAGACATGACTGAATTGAAAAAATTAGTCGCTGAAGTTATTAAGAATGGTGGTGAAATTGATCTAGGGGGCGACAATGCTCGCATTGTTCAGAAATTGTATGATGACGAATCTCTTTCAGTTTCTCATGACACTACCTTACATATACCTACCAGCCCTTCAACAGATGGCGAAACGGTTGTAATGCCATCCTCATACGGAAAGACAGATTACCACCAGCCTAGTGAAATAATTGAAGAATCACTTTCGTTAGAAGACCAAGAAATTGAATTGATAAAAAAGGCGTTGGAAAAATACAGAGGGAAACGAAAATATGCAGCTAAAGAACTAGGTATTTCGGAACGAACATTGTACAGAAAAATCAAAGAATATAACCTAAGTTGATTCGCCTCTCTAATATATTATTTATTCTAATAACTTTATTTATTTTAAACGGCTGTGCTGGTGGTGGATACTCTTTCACGCAAGGTGTGCCAGACCCAAACATAAATACCGTTTCTATTCAATATTTCACGAATCAAGCTCCTTTGGCTAAACCAACTGTGAGCAATGCATTTACTGAATCGTTAAAAGATTTGTTCCAAACACAAACTAAATTAGCTTTAGTTAGCAAATACGGTGACCTGCAATTTGAAGGTTATGTTTCAGGATACAGAACTGCACCGGTTGCTATTACAGGGAATGAAACTGCGGCTAAAAACAGATTAACAATTTCGGTAAAAGTGAAGTTTGTAAATACGCAAGACCCAGAGAAAAATTACGAGCAAAGTTTTTCACGTTATTCGGAATACAATAGTAATTTAGATCTAACAACTGTGGAAGATGAGTTGATTGCGGAAATTAATGACCAACTCGTCCAAGACATTTTTAACAAGGCTATGAGCAACTGGTAAACTTTGAATAAATCTTCTTTTTATAGCTCCTTAGAAAATCTTAACAAGATTGGCGACATCGAAAGTATCGTTGATGAATTTCCCTATTTTCAAACCGCACGATTGTTGTTGTTAAAAAAACAGTACAACTCGGAGGATGTTCATTTCGCGCAAGAGCTAAAAAAAACGGCTATTTATGCTGGCAATCGAAAAATTCTCTATTATCTAATTCTTTACAAAGCATTTACCGAAAAATTAGTAGAAATAGACAAATCTATTTCTAATGAAGATACAGTGCCCGAAAACATAGTCAAGACTGACAAGAAAAATGAAGATTCTTCAAATGAACAATCAGCTCAATCAACTTTAGATAGACAAATTATCGAACAAGCTGTTGCGTATTCCATCGAAAATGACGTTCTAGAAATTAGTGCGAAAGAATCTATTTCTAAGGATTCTTTAGCATTACCCGAAATCGTTGAAATTGATATCTCAAACCTTTCTTTTACCGAATGGTTGAGATACAGTTCAGAAAATGATGAAAAAATCGTTAAGCAGAAGTCAATCGAAAATTTGATTGAAACTTTTATTAAGAACGAGCCCAAAGTGAATACTCCCAAAACGGAATTCTTCTCTCCCACTCAATTAGCAAGGCAAAGCATACAAGACAACGAAGATTTTATTACTGAAACTTTGGCGAAAATATACGTTGCACAAGGCAACTATGCCAAGGCAATTAAAGCTTTTGAACGATTAAGCTTGAATTATCCCGAAAAAAGCACTTATTTTGCCGACCAAATTAAATCCGTAGTGGATCTTATTAAAGAAAAGTAATCATGATTTTAATTAGCGTATTAATAACAATAGTTTGCTTACTCCTTATCGGAGTGGTGTTAATTCAAAATTCTAAAGGCGGAGGTTTATCTTCTTCGTTTGGGCAAGGAAACCAAGTAATGGGCGTAAGAAAAACTACCGATTTTCTTGAAAAAGCAACGTGGGGGTTGGCAATTGGATTGTTGGCCCTATGCCTAGCTTCTGCAGCTACAATTGGCGGTGCAGATGAAACAGAAAGTAAAGAAAGTAAAATTCAAAATCAAATTAACAACGTACAACTGCCGCAACAGGAAACTCAGCAGCAACCTGTTTCAGCTCCAGCCCAATAATACTTTAGATAAAAAAGCTTTTAGAATGTCAGTTTGTCTATCTTACTGACATTTTTTTATTCAAAACACTGCTAAACTGCAATATTGTCGCTGAATATTCTGCAATAGAGTAATGGCACAGAATATGTCAATACATTTTCATCAAAAACTAGAATTATAACTTAATTACATAAATATATAAACATGGCAATAAATGTTAAACCATTAGCAGACAGAGTAATTGTAGAACCTGCTGCAGCTGAGTTAAAAACAGCAGGCGGAATCATCATTCCTGACACAGCAAAGGAAAAACCACAAAAAGGAAAAGTACTGGCTGTTGGAACCGGTAAAATTGATGAGCCAATGACCGTAACAATTGGTGATGAAGTGCTTTACGGGAAATATTCTGGGACAGAAGTTACGATTGAAGGTCAAGACCTTCTTATCATGAGAGAATCTGATTTATACGCGATTATCTAATCGCAATTTATAAAAAACATTAAAATTTAATAACAATGGCAAAAGACATCCATTTCGATATTGACGCAAGAGATCAACTTAAAAGAGGAGTTGACAAATTAGCTGATTCAGTAAAAGTAACATTAGGACCAAAAGGTAGAAATGTTGTTATCGACAAAAAATTTGGCGCACCACAAATCACAAAAGATGGTGTTACTGTGGCAAAAGAGATCGAATTAAAAGACCCTGTAGAAAACATGGGAGCTCAAATGCTTAAAGAAGTAGCTTCCCTTACTAATGATGTGGCTGGTGACGGAACCACTACTGCAACAGTATTAGGTCAGGCAATTATTACTGGAGGCCTTAAAAGTGTTGCAGCAGGTGCAAACCCAATGGACATTAAAAAAGGTATAGACAAAGCTGTTAAAATAATCGTTGCTGGTCTTAAAGACATCAAACAAGATGTTGGTGACGATTTAGCAAAAATTGAACAAGTAGCCACTATCTCTGCTAACAATGATAATCAGATTGGCAAAAACATTGCTGAAGCGATGAAAGCTGCAGGAAAAGAAGGCGTAATTACTGTAGAAGAAGCAAAAGGAACTGAAGATGAGTTGAAAACTGTTGAAGGAATGCAATTCGATAGAGGATATCTTTCTCCCTACTTTGTTACGAATGCGGAGAAAATGGAAACCGAAATGGAGTCTCCATATATTTTGATTCACGACAAGAAAGTATCTACGATGAAAGACATCCTTCCTGTACTTGAGGCAACTGCTCAAACTGGAAAAGGTTTAATTATTATCGCTGAAGATGTTGATGGTGAAGCTTTAGCTACTTTAGTTGTAAACAAATTAAGAGGTTCTCTTAAAATCGCTGCTGTAAAAGCACCAGGTTTTGGAGACAGAAGAAAAGCAATGTTAGAAGACATAGCTATCTTAACTGGCGGTACTGTAATTTCTGACGAAACAGGAATGAAATTAGAAGACACAACACTTGATATGTTAGGTACTGCAGAAAAAATCACAATTGACAAAGACAACACTACAATAGTAAATGGTGCAGGAGAGAAAGAATTGATTTTAGCCAGAGTAAATCAGATTAAGGCTCAAGTTGAAACAACAACTTCTGATTACGATAAAGAAAAACTTCAGGAAAGACTAGCTAAATTAGCTGGGGGTGTTGCCGTCTTATATGTAGGGGCAATGACAGAGGTTGAAATGAAAGAAAAGAAAGATAGAGTCGATGATGCACTTGCTGCAACAAGAGCTGCTGTTGAAGAAGGTATTGTGCCTGGTGGAGGGGTTGCTTACATTAGAGCCGCAACTACTCTTGACGCTAAATCTGGAGACAATGAAGACGAAAATACCGGAATAGCAATTGTAAAAAGAGCTGTTGAAGAACCTCTTAGACAAATTGTTGCTAATGCAGGTGGCGAAGGAGCCGTTATCGTTAACGCAATAAAAGAAGGTAAAGGAGATTTTGGTTACAACGCTAGAACCGAAGTTTTTGAAAATTTATTTAAAGCAGGAGTAATCGACCCTACTAAAGTTACCCGTGTTGCATTAGAAAACGCTGCTTCAATTGGGAGTATGTTATTAACGACAGAATGTGTTATTACCGATGAAGTTGAAGATGATGGCGGTGCTGCCGGAATGCCTCCTATGGGGGGAATGGGTGGCGGAATGCCTGGCATGATGTAAGTGTATTAATTATAATACTTTAAAGCCCTACTCCCAAAAGAGTGGGGCTTTTAGTTTCCAAAAAAAATTACCTTTAACTTTACAAAATAAACTATGGAATTAGACGAAAACGTCAATGACCAAGACATATTAGAAAAGGCAAACATCTCTGAAGACATGTTTGCCGGAAAAGAAAAACGGTTCGTTAATCTAATTATCGATACAATTATGTACTACCTTATAGCTACATTAATTATGTTAATAATCAATATTTTAGGAGCAGATATTAAAGAAAATACTTTCTATACTTACCTTATCATGTATGGTTCACATTTCTCATATTATTCTTTGCTGGAACACTTTGCCGGAGGGAAAACTGTTGGTAAATTTATTACTAACACTCGTGTTTTAACTGAAACCCGAGAATTACCCTCTTTACAGACGGCCATGCTTCGGTCAGTTTGCAGGTTTATCCCCTTTGAAGCGTTCTCTAACTTGGGAAAGCCCCCAAGAGGATGGCATGACTCATTTTCAAAAACATATGTAATCAACGACTAAATGAGTATCTGGTTTCAAGAATATACACTGAAAGACTTTGAACAGTTCAACACGCAGAATATCCATCATTCTTTAGGAATAGAATTTACCAAAATAGGCCCCGAATCATTAAGTGCCTCCATGCCCGTTGATGAGCGCACCATTCAACCTGCTGGAATACTTCATGGAGGAGCCTCTGTTGTTTTGGCCGAATCTTTGGGCAGTGTCGGGTCTAATTTAATTGTCGACCCTTCGCGGTTTTACTGCGTTGGACAATCGATTAACGCGAATCACATTCGTCCAACGCAATCAGGAAAAGTTACTGGTACTTCTGTTCCAATACACCTTGGAAAAACAAGCCACATTTGGTCAATAGAAATTAAAAATGACAAAGGGAAATTAGTCTGTGTTTGTCGACTGACAATGGCGATTATTAAGAAATAAATCCTTCCCTCGTTAAAGTAACGGAAGCTTTAAGCAACGTTTTTTAAACTAATTCCCAACCCCAAATCACCAACAAATACCGCATCAACTTACCTAAGAACATCAGCGCTAGCACAGGCGCAACTTTTGCTCTAAAAACCCCAAGAGCAATAGCAAGTATGTCCCCTACAAAAGGCAGCCAACAGAAAAAAGCGGTAAGGCTTCCATATTTGTCTATCCATGATTTAAACCGAAAGACTTTCTCTTTAGGCACTCTAAGTTTACTTTCAATCCATCTCCATTTTCCGAGATAGCCAAGATAGAACGAGCTCATCCCCCCCATAGTGTTGCCAACTGTTGCCACAGCTAATATACCAAATCCGTCAAAGCCTGCTGCGAGCATTCCAGCTAACACTATTTCAGAACTAAACGGAACAATAGTCGCTGCTAAAAAAGTGGCTATAAATAATCCAAAATACCCTAGTTCAACATAGTCCATGATAGAATTGCAAGTTTAAAGGTTAAAGTTCAAAAGAGATTACAACTCATGAATTATTTCAGTGTCAGCTTTATATTTCCATTTCCTCTTTTTACTTTCAACGCCCCTACCTTATCAACAAAAAATAACACTTATCAACAAAGCGATTTCTGAGGTAAAACGAGCCTTTAATATCGTTAAAATTGCATGTTATAGACATTTGAAAACCAATAGAGTGATTAAAATTAAAAACGCATTAGTTTCTGTATTTTACAAGAATAACCTTGAGCCGATAATTCAAAAACTGAACGAACTCGGTGTAACAATATACTCTACCGGAGGTACTCAAAAATTTATTGAAGCCCAAGGTGTAGCGATTACGCCTGTTGAAGAACTTACTTCGTACCCTTCTATTTTAGGTGGCAGAGTAAAAACGTTACATCCAAAAGTATTTGGTGGAATATTAGGCCGAAGAGAATTAGATAGTGATCAAGCACAATTGGCAGAATATGAAATTCCTGAATTGGATTTAGTGATTGTAGACCTCTACCCTTTCGAAGAAACGGTTTCATCTGGCGCTAGTGAGCAAGATGTTATTGAAAAAATTGACATAGGTGGCATCTCCTTGATTCGTGCCGCTGCAAAAAACTTTAAAGATGTAACTATCGTTTCATCAAAAAATCAGTACGGTGATCTATTAGAAATTTTGACTGAAAAAGAAGGGTTCACAACTATTGATGAACGCAAGCAATTTGCAAAAGAAGCATTCAATATTTCATCGCATTACGATAGTGCGATTTTTAATTATTTCTGTGATGGAGACGCCCATGCTTTTAAGTCTAGTGTTCAGAATTCTCAAGTCTTGAGATATGGAGAAAACCCACATCAAAAAGGTGTTTTCTATGGTAATCTCAATGAAATGTTCGACAAGCTTCACGGTAAAGAATTATCTTACAACAATCTTTTAGATATTGACGCTGCGGTTAATTTGATAGATGAATTTAATACCGATAAACCAACATTCGCTGTTCTAAAACATAACAATGCTTGTGGCCTTGCAACTCGTGACACATTGGTGGACGCATGGAAAGATGCGTTAGCTGGTGACCCAACTTCTGCTTTTGGCGGTATATTAATAACCAATAAAACAATAGACAAAGTAACCGCTGAAGAAGTAAACAAATTGTTCTGCGAAGTTGTCATTTCAACTGGCTATGATACAGATGCCGAAGAGATTCTCAAGTCTAAAAAGAACCGAGTGCTTCTAAAAAGGAAAGAAGCTTCGCTTCCACCTAAGCAATTCAGAACTATCTTAAATGGTGTGTTAGAACAAGACAAAGACTTAAAAGTTGAAACCTCAGCTGATTTGACAACCGTAACCATTAAAGAACCAACTGAAAGCGAAATTGCAGATATGCTCTTCGCTAATAAACTAGTAAAACACACTAAATCTAACACTATTGTTTTTGCAAGAAACAACCAGTTATTATCAAGTGGAACTGGACAAACATCGCGAGTTGACGCACTAAATCAAGCCATTGAAAAAGCCAATAAATTTGGATTCGACCTAAAAGGTGCCACAATGGCTTCTGATGCGTTTTTCCCCTTTCCAGATTGTGTAGAAATAGCCGACAAAGTTGGAATAACTGCGGTTATTCAACCAGGTGGGTCAATTAAAGATCAGCAGTCTATTGACTACTGCAACAACAACAATCTGGCAATGGTTCTTACGGGAACTCGACATTTTAAACATTAATAAACTATGGGATTATTCGATTTTTTCACACAAGAAATTGCCATCGATTTAGGAACGGCAAACACGTTAATCATACATAACGACAAGGTAGTTGTTGACGAGCCATCGATTGTTGCTGTAGATAGAGCTTCAGGAAAAGTAATTGCAGTTGGTCGAAGAGCGCAGCAAATGCATGGAAAAACGCACGAAGACATCAAGACCATTAGGCCACTAAAAGACGGAGTAATTGCCGATTTCTATGCTGCAGAGCACATGATTCGTGAGATGATTAAAATGATTAATCCGGGCCGTAAATTAATACAACCATCACACAAAATGGTTATTTGTATCCCTTCAGGGATTACGGAAGTTGAAAAACGAGCTGTACATGATTCTGCAGAGCATGCTGGCGCAAAAGATGTCTACTTAATTCATGAACCGATGGCTGCTGCTATTGGCATAGGGATAGATGTTCTGGAGCCAATGGGAAATATGATTATAGATATAGGTGGTGGCACCAGTGAAATTGCAGTAATCGCGCTTGGAGGAATCGTATGTGACAAATCTATCCGAGTGGCTGGTGATGAATTTACTGGTGATATTGAAGATTATATGAGGCGTCAGCATAATATTTTGATTGGTGAGCGTTCAGCTGAACGTATTAAAATAGAAGTTGGTTCTGCAATGACAGATTTGGACGAAGTGCCGCCAGATTATGCTGTTCACGGTAGAGATTTAATGACTGGTATTCCTAAAGAAATTCATGTATCAGCCAATGAAATTGCACATGCCTTAGACAAATCAATTGCAAAAATTGAAGAAGCAATTATGAGTGCATTAGAAATGACACCTCCCGAGTTATCTGCCGATATTTACAAAACTGGAATATACTTAGCCGGGGGAGGATCGATGCTTAGGGGTTTAGATAAACGTATTTCGCTAAAAACGAAATTACCTGTTCATGTTGCCGAAGATCCATTAAGAGCTGTGGCCAGAGGAACGGGAATCGCGCTTAAAAATGCCGATCGTTTCCCTTTCCTTATTCGTAGATAAAAACGAGCTAAATTGAATGCGAAACATTGTAAACTTTTTATGGAAGAACAATTTCACTATTTTATTCCTCATTTTAGAGTTTATAGCTTTTACCCTTCTTATTCAAACCAACCGCTTTCACAAAGCTAGTTTTGTTAGTAATGCCAATGCCATGTCTGGCGGGGTATATTCTGCGTATTCAAGTGTAACTGATTATCTTCAGCTTAAAAGAGTTAGTGAAGAAGTTGCTGCAGAAAATGCCAAACTTAAATCTGCATCTAGTTTATCTTTTATTAAGATGCGCGGAAAGCATGTATATATTGATGACACTCTTTACTTTCAACAATACAAATACCTTAGCGCCAAAGTGGTAAACAATTCAGTTCACAAAAGAAACAACCACATCATCATTAATCAAGGAGCAGAACAAGGCATAAAACCTGGAATGGGTGTAATTAGCTCTAAAGGACTAGTTGGTTTGGTAAAAGATGTATCTGCACATTATTCTGCTGTGGTTTCGGTTTTAAATGGTAATACACAAATTAGCGTTAAACTTAAAAAGAATAATTATTTTGGGATAATGAGTTGGGAGAGTGATGATAATTCAACCACTGCTACTGTAAATAAAATTCCTAGCCATGTTGATTTACAAGTTGGAGATACGGTTTTATCTAAAGGGGCATCTACAATTTTTCCTGAAGGAATTCTAGCAGGCACTGTTAGCGAATTTAAGGCAATTCCTGGAAGTGATTTTTACAACATCAAAATAGAATTGACTACCAATTTCAATAATCTATCATACGTCTATATTGTCAAAAATCTTCTTAAAACGGAGCAACAAGAACTGGAGGAAAAAATAGAGGAGAACAATGATTAATGATCTTCCTAAAATAGCAATACGTTTTGTAGCACTTATACTCCTGCAAGTTCTCGTGCTTAATAACGTTGCGTTTAGTGGCAGCATTAACCCATACTTGTATATATTGTTCATTCTTATGCTTCCGTTTGATTCTCCAAAGTGGCTACCTCTCGTTTCGGCATTTTTCCTCGGTTTATCGATTGATATTTTTACAAGCACTGTAGGTATGCATGCTGCCGCTAGTTTATTTATGGCCTATTCTAGAAACTATTTACTTAAATTATTTGCTCCACGAGATGGCTACGACCCTATTCTCTCGCCAACGATTCAAGACATGGGTTTAGTTTGGTTTTTGTCTTACTCTAGTATTTTAACATTTCTCCACCATGCCTTCTTATTTACTATCGAATTATTTCGGTTTACTGAGTTTTTTTCAACGCTAGGCAGGGCTCTCCTAAGTTCATTATTCACGATTGTTTTGATACTGATTAGTCAGCTACTAATTTACCGTAAAAAGTAGCCATGAACGACTATCAAGATAGAAGATACATACTCATTGCCATCTTTTTAGTAGTAGCAATAACCTACATTTTTAGATTGTTTTATATCCAAGTAATTGATGATTCCTATAAATTATCTGCGAATAACCTTGCGTTAAAACATGTGACACTTTATCCCCCCAGAGGCTTAATTTACGACCGAAATAACGAGCTATTAGTTTATAATGAAGCTGCTTATAATCTAATGGTCATTCCACGTGAGGTAAAAAATATTGACACCAACGAATTCTGCAAACTCATTAGTTTAACTCGGGAAGAATTTGACAAGCGTATGGTGAAAATTCGGAAGCATTCGACACGCAAAGCTTCAGTCCTATCCGAAAGTATAACGGCTGAAGAATGGGCAAAAATAGTTGAAAGTTTATACCAATTCAATGGCTTTTTTGGAGAAGAACGCACTGTGCGAAAATATTCTTCATCGATGGCTGGTCATGCGTTAGGCTATTTAAATGAGGTAAGCCCATCAATTTTAGAGCGCCTTCCATATTATCAACGTGGAGATAAAATTGGTGCCTCTGGAATAGAAAAACAATACGAAGAAGAGCTTCGTGGCACAAGAGGAATAGCTATAAAAATGCGCGATAATCATATGCGAATTAAGGGTAGCTACAAAGGAGGAAAATATGATACGATTCCAAAAGCTGGATTCGAAATAAAACTGACACTGGATGGTGATTTACAAGCTTACGGAGAACGGCTTATGCAAAACAAAACTGGCAGTATCGTTGCTATTGAGCCTTCATCAGGCGAAATTCTTGCATTGGTAACTAGCCCAAGTTATGACCCAAATAAATTAGTTGGCCGCGAGAGGACAGAATATTACAACTCCATTTCGAACAATGACTCCCTCTCTCCATGGTTTAATCGAGCGTTGGAAGCTCAATACCCTCCGGGTTCAATCTTTAAATTGGTGCAAGCTTTAATAGGTTTAGAGGAGGGTGTAATAAAAAAAAGTACTGGTTTTATTTGCGACAAAAAACCAATGAATTGCCATAATCACCCAGCACCAACGAACTTGCAAAAAGCCATTCAATTCTCTTGCAATCCCTACTTTCATGATGCCGTAAAACTAATTATACAGCAAGGAGAAAGCCGCAGCATTTTTAGTGATAGTCAGCTAGGTTTAGCAAAATGGGAGAACCACATTGCTAGTTTTGGGCTAGGACAAAAGTTAGATATCGATTTTCCATTGATGAAGTCTGGTAACATCCCTGGGGTAGATTTTTACAACAAACTTTACGGAGAACGAAGATGGGCATACAGCACAATTTATTCATTAAGTATTGGTCAGGGGGAGGTGCTTGTTGTTCCTCTTCAAATGGCAAATTTAGCTGCGATATTTGCCAATCGAGGATATTATTATACTCCTCACCTCATTAAATCGATTAGGGAGAATGATTCTATTCCCGAGAAGTATTTAGTTAAAAACGAAACGACCGTTGCCTCCGAGCATTACGATGTTGTTATAGATGCCATGCAACAAGTTGTTGAAGCCGCACACGGTACCGCAAGAAGTGGCAGAATTGATAGCGTAGAAGTTTGCGGAAAAACAGGTACTGTTCAGAATCCACATGGTGAAGATCATTCCGTTTTTATGGCCTTCGCTCCAAAAAATAATCCAGAAATTTCAATTATCGTTTATGTTGAAAATTCCGGGTATGGTGGAACATGGGCTGCGCCAATTGCTAGCCTTATGATGGAACAGTACCTTAAAGGAGGAATCACCGATACTTTAAAAGAGGAACGCATTTTAGCTGCAGATTTTATTCATGGGATCAATATCAAGTGAGAAATAGAATTAACATATTTCAAAACGTAGATTGGGCTCTTATTACAATCTTTCTAACTCTAATGTTAATGGGCTGGTTGAACATCTATGCGGCAACTTATAGTGAAGATCATCAAAGCTTATTCGACTTCTCGCAAAGCTATGGAAAACAACTACTTTGGATTGGCACCGCTCTTGGTCTAGGTTTAGTGATGCTCATGCTCGAAGAACGCTTTTTTAGCACATTTTCAAATGTTATATACTTCGGTGGTATACTTTTACTTATTGCTGTCCTTATTTTTGGGAAAGAGATAAAGGGAGCCAAATCGTGGTTCGTAATTGCCAATACGATAAGCCTGCAGCCTTCAGAAATAGCTAAATATGGCACCGCATTAGCACTTTCTAAATTTGTGGGAGAGTACAACGTTAAAATGCAGTCATTTAAAAGTCAATTTCAAGCTGCAGCTATTTTAATCATTCCCATAATTTTGATATTACTTCAACCCGACCCTGGATCAGTACTCGTTTTTTGCTCCTTTATATTTGCCATGTACCGAGAAGGCCTTTCGGGTAACATTTTACTAATCGGATTGGGCGCTATTGTGCTTTTTATGTTGGCAATAATCCTCCGGACCTCTTCAATAGATTTACCTTTCGAATTGATTCTTGATGGTAAATACATTTTAATAATTGCCCTAACCGCCATTGCTGGAATTGTGTTTTGGCTTATCAAGAATTATAAGCAAGCCAAATTCGTTATTTCTGGAGTCCTTCTCATTTGCATCGGATATATCATGAGTGTAGATTATATTTTCGAAAATGTACTAAAGTCACATCATCAAGATAGAATTAATGACCTTCTTGGGGTAACGTTCGACCCTAGCGGAGCAGGTTATAATGTTAATCAATCTAAAATAGCCATCGGTTCTGGGGGGTTCTCTGGTAAAGGTTTTTTGCAAGGAACACAGACCAAACTAGATTTTGTGCCTGAGCAAAGTACAGATTTTATATTCTGCACAGTTGGCGAAGAATGGGGTTTTATTGGAAGCTTTGTAGTCATCAGTTTATTTATGTTCTTGATTATTAAAATAATCGCCATTGCAGAGCGCCAGAAAGCCAAATTTAGTCGAGTATTCTGTTATTGTGCTGCTTCAATTTTCTTCTTACATTTTATGATTAATTTGGGTATGACAATCGGTTTAGCCCCAGTAATTGGTATCCCTTTACCTTTTTTTAGTTATGGAGGTTCGTCTTTATGGTCGTTTACCATCCTTATTTTTACTGTAATAAGGTTAGATAGCGAAAGAAAGTATTTATTAGGTTAAGTTTATTTTCGATAAATTTGAAGTAACCATATAGTAGAAATATATACAATAGGTATATCCCTAAGTAAGCAGCAATAGCGTACAAAAACTATCAATGAGAATATATAGCTTAATTATTACAGTAATTTTTTTTGCAAATGGTTTAAGAGCGAATCAAATAGATACGCTTAGCATCAAAAACCATTTAGATAAAATAATAAATACGGAAAAATCACGAAATCATAGAAATATTGAATCACTCAATTATGTAGCCAATTACATTTTTAATGACTTTAATAAATATGCCGACAGTGTCTATTACCAGCCATATATTGTTGACAACAAGGAGTATAAGAATGTTGTGTGCGTATTTGGAAATCAGAGTGCTAAAACAATCGTGATTGGTGCCCATTATGATGTTTGTGGTAATCAAGACGGTGCTGATGATAATGCGAGTGGAGTTGTAGGTCTCTTAGAATTAGCGAAATCATTAAAAGGTGAAAAGTTAAACTATAGAATAGAAATAGTTGCCTATACATTAGAAGAACCTCCATATTTCAGAACGAAAAATATGGGGAGTTTTATCCACGCAAAATCCTTATATGAAAATAAGACTAATGTTTACGGAATGTTTTGTCTAGAAATGATTGGCTATTTTGATGACTCAAAAAAATCTCAAGATTACCCTATTGGACCCCTTTCATTAATATATGGAAATAGAGGCAATTACATTACTCTTGTTAACAAATTTTCTAAAGGGCAGTTTTCAAGAACATTCAATAAACAATTTAAAAATCAGCGATTAATTAAAACAAAAAAGTTTACGGCTCCAGCTAAAATGCCGGGTATTGACTTTTCTGACCATTTAAATTATTGGGCATTTGATTTTAGCGCTCTTATGTTAACTGATACTGCATTTTATCGCAATAAGAACTATCACGAAAATACAGACACGATAGAAACTCTTGATTTACTGAGAATGAGTAAAGTAATAGAATCAGTTTATAATACAATAATAACAATGAAATAAAACTGCTAACAATGTATATAGCAAATAGGGCGTTGTCGTTTAAAGAAGGCCAGTACTATATACAAGCACCGCCAAATTGTTGATTTGGCTTTTAAAATGAATTAGATAAAACAAAATACAAGGTTTTGGCTCAGTGTAAACTTTAATATATAACTTGTGTAAACTATGCTTAACGAATTAAAATGAAATATACGTGCGGCTTTTTACTCCTAATTTTTGCAATCACTTCGTGTCAAGAAGTAAAGGATAAGAACTCAAAAAATGTGGAAATTTTCTCATTAGAAAATGATAGCGTTCTTATTAACTCCAGATCAACAGACGATAGCAGCATCACAATAGATACGGCCAAGCCTCAATCGTTAACATCGGATGTATTAGAGTCAATTTTACCTACTCCTGATGCTAAATTCATGAGTGGTTTGGACTCATCATTAATAAACAACGCTGAATATGTTATTGGAAAATATATTGAATCGTATTTTGTCGTAACCAAAAAAAAAGAAGTAATTGAAAAAGCGTCTATTAATCACCCCGAGATTCCAGGAAAAGATTGCAAATTTCGTGCTGAATATAACTGCTTTAATGTTACGGAAGATTACGGGTGTGAAAGTTATGATCAAACGACAACAATAGAATTTGAGCATTACACCTTCCAAGAAGTCAAAAGAGTCATTAAAATATTATTGCCAAAAGTTGCTAATTATGATCTTGAAGACAGTTATTATGAAGGTTGGGATAATGATGATCTTAACTACAGCTATGAAGATTATTGCGGATTATACATTTTTAAAATGGAAAACAAAATATGGGTGGAATATGGGTGTGGGAATTAAATTACTGTACCACCAAAAGCATATGGCTACATTTTTTTAACCTCAACATCACGTCATCTAAGTATCTTGGACATGACCGCCACGATACTTTAGTCAAGCGTTGTACATTATTTATGGATTCAAAAGACAAATTAATAAATCATATCAGAGAAGGTAAAGGTAATAGTCCGATCAGTGATAACTCAAAGAAGAGTATTCTCGCAAGAGGTTGTGATCCAATCATGGCTGAACGTGCAATTGAATTAATACCCCCAATGTTAGGTAACCCTGAAATGGTTGCCGTTACAAATGATGATGATTTCATCAGAGAATTACAGCGGAAAAAATGGTCAGTTATACACTTTGCACCAGGAGCATGTAGATACGCTGCATCAAAATTTCCTATTCCAGGTAGTCGAAAGATTACAAATGGCTGGGGGGTAGAACAGTACCGGGAATTAGTGCGAAAACATCAAGGTGAAAATGTGAAAATTATTGAAACGACGGAAGAGTGTCAAATCATTGGGCTACTTAGAAAAGCACTAGATGATAATTAATAAATCTGAAATAACTAGTTAAACAAAACCTAAAGTAAAGCGGTGATTTAGCATCAATGAAAGTTTAAATTTTTGAAGGCAGAAAATACTTTAATTTGGAGTTCAGGTGACTAAATTAAAGACAAAACAACTCTTTCAGTGTAAACAATATCGCTAGATGTTACACCTGCCAAATACAACCCACTTCTTTACAAAGACTAGTCGACATTTTCATGAACAGCACTCGATTTTTTAAATGTTTTCCTTATCACTTGTTACTGAAAAAGTAAATTGCACAATAATTTGATTCTTTGTTGGGTTCGGAAAAGTTAATGAATTATCAGACGTTATAGCTTCTCTTCTAACTGCTCAACGTAAAAGTTCGGAACCGAACAAAATAATAAACTGGAAATATATAGAGGGCTAATGCGGTAGTGTAGGTACTAAAAGTAAGCCCCAATTGAGGAATGAAAAGGAATCCGAATAAAAAAGTCGTAACAATTCCACCGAGAGTAGAGATGGAATAAATGGTGCCCACAGAATTACCTACTTCTTTTACTTCCCGAGAAATCAGGCGTATTATAAGCGGTGAAACCATTCCAAAACATACCAACGGAGGAAATACGAAGCAGAGGCTGGATATAACAATTCCCACTTTGAGATTCATGCCCAGCGTTGCAGACATTATCATTGAGGATGTAAAAGGCATGATCGTAACGAAAATTGCTGATGCCAAAATTATATAATGCAAAATAAGTTTATGGGGATACTTTTCTGAAATTACCCCGCCTAGAAGATAGCCGGTAGTGAGGCCTCCCATGGTAACAGCCAAGGTTGTGGCCCAAACATACAAAGAAGCCCCGTATGAAGGTGCTATAAGTTTAGCCCCTAACAATTCAACGGCCATTACAGCGCCTCCTTCAATTATTGATATGCATATTAGGTACCAGAAAGATGCGGGATATTTACTTTTTCTATTTGGATTCATTGTTTCAATTATTTAAACAGTCTTACCCCCTCTTCCAAGCTCTTGTTTGTAGTGTTATCAATCATGTTAGTTCGCCACTCTACTATCGATTTAAGATTTATATGTTCCAAAATAGGAAGATCATCAGTAAAGACAATAGCATCGCCTTTTCCCACATTATTTTCCAACGCTCTATTACCAATCAATAAATCCTGAACAAAGCCTTCTGCTATACAGCAATTATTGATTCTGTTTCCATCAAATGAAATATCAGGAACATCAACAGAACCAATAATAATAAAATCACAGGGACTATCAGGTTCGCAATTTTCTACATGAAATACAGTATTTGAAAAACCGGCTGCTTTCAATGTTGCGACAATTGAACGGAATGGCAAGCCTTCTACTTCATCAAAATGCCCTTGAAAGTTAACTAGCAAAAGCCCTCCGGGTTTTAATATCTTTAAACCTTCTTCAAAGCTTTCTTTGGTTAGAACATATGGCGGTTGTACCTCCCCTTTGAGCATATCGAAAACAATGACGTCATATTTCTTAGTTGTAGTTTTTAAATAATGTCTGGCATCATCAACTATGAAATTCGTATTCTTAGGATCGAATAAAAAATAATCTTTAGATAATTGATACATGCGTTTATCTATTTCGATCGCGTCTATATTCAGGTCCAGTCGGGTTAATTCACTTGCTACGCTTCCTCCGCCAAAACCTAATAATAAAATATCACTTCCAATTGGCTTAGATGAGCATATGGTTGAAATCATGTGAACATAATACCAATATGAATAACCAGTGGCGGCATTCACAAATGTTTGCGGAATGGCATTTACCAACATAGAGCGATCAGTAACCTCGACATCCGGATAATACTCATCGAGCACTCTTAACTGACCCAACAATCCTTCACTTTCATAGCGGATATTAAATGTACTCGAATTAACCGTATTCTGAATATTTGACTTGTATACAGAATTAGATTCCAAAAGAAAGATCAAAGAGATAACAGAGATAAAAATCAATCTCGAATTCCGATACAACAATAATGTAGTCGTAATTAACAATACTCCTGAAACAAACATATTAGGGACTGTAATACCATATTCCTCAATGATGAAAAATCCAAGAAGAAACGTCATGAAAATACCCCCAATAGTTGATATCGAGTATACAAGACCAGCATTTTTTCCAGATTTTTTCACGTCATTTGTCGCTAATAAAATAATTACAGGAGAAGTGCTACCCAAGGATATTAGAGGTAATCCAAACAACAAAATAGCGGATAATACCCCACCAACATAGAAGTTGAAATCACCAGTAAATTTTAGAATAGCATGAGCAATTATGGGCATAAGCCCTATCAATACCGCACTGATCATTAATTGTACAAAAACTAAATTTTGCGGTTTATACTTCATGGATAATCGCCCACCCAAATAGTATCCAATGGTGAGACATAATAGAGTAATGCCTATTACTGTTGTCCAAACAATCAGTGATGATCCATAATAAGGCGTCATCATCTTTGCTCCAACTAATTCCACTGCCATTACAGTGGCTCCTTCAACAAAGGCTAATAAAAAATATGGCCAGATGGGTATACTTTCATGTTCAGAGTCGGGAAAAGGCTCGGTGTTACTGGCTTTTCTGCTATTCGATTTCTTCTTCCCCATTTTTTAAATTATTCACATGCAATTTAAATAGATTTTTATTACCCACCAAATTGGCTGGCAACATAACCATGCTCCAGGATTATACCTTTTTAAAACAGTTTCACATGAACAAGTACGAATTTCTACATTGGTTATATAGTAATGATTATTGTTTGCCAACATTGCCTAGACTTAAGATGTATAGACAAGCATTTCTGATAAGAAAATAAGTATAACTAATGAAAATTGGGGAGGCACTGGAAATGAAAATTGGAGGATTGTTGATTAAACTGACCAAAAATTAAAATTGAGTAGTTAAGCTAATTATCTATATTCGAAAAATATCAACACGTTTGTCTAACAAAATCTAAACTGCCTTAAAACGCAGTTTACCAAAAGGTTGAAGCCAATAAAAAGATGTTTGGCGAAGGTTTTGATGATAATTTTAGAATGTTATGGACTACATTAAGTTAGGGCTACTTTTTTCCGCGTTTGGATGTTTTTTTGAGGTGATTTTCACATCCGCGTGCGACAGTATCGAACAATACATCAAAAAGGGTAGAAAAAAAGTTGATGTGCGATTTTTTGGTTACTGGAGTATTTTATACATACTTGTGTATGGCGTTGCCCTGAGCGCATTTTGGCTGCTTATAGCAGTACCCTTTATATATTCTCTTCATTGGGGTCTGCGAGCGCTAATCTATGGTATCTCTTTCCATACTGGGGAATACATCTGCATGTACGCATTACACCTTATTTTCGGGCAATCCCCATCTGAATCGCATTATACAGGCAAATATGATTCCGTTCATAATTTTATCCGACTTAGCTATTTCCCTATTTTTATAATTGAGGCTTTTGCCTTTGAAAAAGTTTACGCATGGTTCATGTGACCGAAAGCCAATGAATTAGGGCAAGAAATTAAAATACTGACCGAACCTCACGAAGTGTTTTAATTTTAATATTCATTCATTATTCGAAAGCGGGAATACCTGTTACATCCATTCCGGTAATTAACAGGTGAATATCATGCGTGCCCTCATAAGTAATTACCGATTCTAAATTTGCCATATGGCGCATCATTGGGTACTCATTAGAAATTCCCATTGCACCGTGCATTTGTCGCGCTTCGCGAGCAATTTTTAATGCCATATCAACATTATTACGTTTCGCCATAGAAATTTGAGCTGACGTAGCTTTATCATCATTTTTAAGTTGACCTAATCTAAAAGTCAATAATTGTGCTTTAGTAATTTCAGTAATCATTTCAGCTAATTTCTTTTGTTGTAATTGAAAGCTGCCAATTGGTTTTCCAAACTGAATACGTTCTTTAGAATAACGTAAAGCAGCGTCATAGCAATCAAGTGCGGCACCGATTGCGCCCCAAGCAATACCATAACGAGCCGAATCTAAACATTGAAGCGGAGCTCCTAAACCGTCTTTGTTCGGTAATATATTATCTTTAGGAATCTTAACATTATTGAAAATTAGCTCGCCTGTAGCAGATGCTCTAAGGGAATGTTTTCCATGCATTTCAGGAGTTTCGAATCCTTCCATACCTTTTTCTACAATAAGCCCTTTTATTCTACCCTCTTCATTTTTTGCCCATACCACAGCGCAGTCTGCAAATGGAGCGTTAGATATCCACATTTTAGCACCATTAAGAATGTAGTGATCTCCGGCATCTTTAATGTTAGTAACCATTCCGCCAGGGTTAGAACCAAAATCAGGCTCTGTTAACCCGAAACATCCGATAAATTCACCTGTTGCTAGCTTTGGTAAATATTTTTGTTTCTGCGCTTCGCTCCCAAATTTCCAAATTGGGTACATGACCAAAGAGCTTTGAACAGATGAAGTAGAGCGCAAGCCAGAATCGCATCTCTCCAATTCTTGCATAATTAAACCGTAAGAAATCTGGTCTA
>Ga0115568_10000243_pt1 | contig 39599 bp, 49 predicted proteins | sample COGITO_mtgs_1204_FD_87296 | JGI IMG/M metagenome (GOLD analysis project Ga0115568, IMG submission 87296) | Pelagic marine microbial communities from North Sea - COGITO_mtgs_120426 | ecosystem: Environmental > Aquatic > Marine > Epipelagic | place: Germany:Helgoland, sampling site Kabeltonne...
GATCTCATACAGGATGATAAAAGTTATCTTAAATTATCAAATAAATTAGATAAAAAATTTAAGAAATGTGATACTTCTAGTTTCCTAATGAAAGAATGTAGTGATTTACTGCCGCCTTTAAATTTTTGGGATAAAGGTGATTATGTATTAGATGATTGGCAGAAACAAGTTATAGGATATATTAAAGAATCAAAATCAGTTTTAGTAAGAGCACCAACATCATCTGGTAAAACATTTGTTGCGATGTCTACGGGTATTATTCATAAAAAAGTATTATATATATGTCCTGCAAAACCTGTAGCATATCAAGTGGGTTCACATTTTATTTATATGGGATATAAAGTACATTATTTAGTAGATAATTTATCACAAAATTCATTCGACAATAAAACTAATATTTTTATAGGAACACCTGATGAAATTGAAAATAATTTACATCGCATTGGAACACATTTCGATTATGCTGTGTTTGATGAAATTCATAATTTAAATAATTCTAAAGATGGAGATATATATGAAAATTTAATTAAAATTCTAAATTGTAATTTCTTAGCATTGTCTGCTACAATTGGAAATATAGAATATTTACAAGACATATTTAATAAAATCCACCCCTCTAAAAAAATTCATTATGTTGAATACAATAAAAGATTTATCAACCACCAAAGATGGATTTATAATAATGAATTAAAATCTATTCATCCATTATGTTCTATAGACAATAATGATTTAAATGTTGATTTTATTAAAAATTCATTATCATTTACACCTAATGATTGTGCTGTATTATGGGGACATATTGAAGAAATATATGAAGAGAATGATTGTGAAGATTTAATAGAAAATATGTCTCCAGATGAATATTTTAAAGAAAATAAATTATTAACTTTAGACGATTGCTTCGAATATGAACAATTATTAAAGAAATTTATTATTGATAATAAAAATGATAATAAAATTAATGAAATTTTAAGTAAGCTAAAATTTAGTAAATCTAATACAGATAATAAAGAAAATATTATTAAATTTTTAAGAAATTGTAATGATAAAGATATGTTCCCTATGATAATTTTTAATACTAATTCTCCAGTATGTAAAGATATTTTTTATTATATATATAAAAATCTAGCAGAATCTGAAGAAAAAGAATACCCATTCCATTATTTAATTTTAGAAAAAAAACAAGAATTATATGAAAAATATTTAGAAGAAAGAGCTAAATTTACTAATAATATCAAAATTCCTAAAAGTTCTAAGGATCCTATTACAGATAAAAATGCTAAATTAGATAGTTTTGACAGAAAATATAGGGAAAAGAATATTACAGATGTTTCAACATTATATCAAAGCTGCTTGAATGATATTGATAGATCTAATGTAGAAAAAGATTTAAAACGTTTACAGAAAAATAATTTAAATAAAGAATTTAAATTATTTACAGATAATCCAGATTTTTGTTATCAAGATGTATTTAAAAAACATGATTCATTCTGTTTTAGTATGAATGAGCCTATGTCTGCGGACACTATTAGAGATGTACGAAGAGAAATTATGAAAACCTTAGGTATTAAAATATCATATGAACATCCTATATTTCAAATGCTTAAAAGAGGGGTCGGATTATATATAGAAACCATGCCTGATGAATATAAATGGATTTTACAAAAACTATTGTCTAATAGACAAATAGGAATAGTAATATCTGATAAAACATTATGTATGGGTATTGATTTACCTGTGAGAACATGTTGTTTAATGGAATTTAATGGTAATAATAATTTTACTAATGAAGACTATTTACAAATGAGTGGTCGTGCAGGTAGAAGGGGTCAAGATAGCAAGGGTAATGTAATATTTTATGGTAATATTGATTATTTATCTCTAATGAAAGGATATTTACCTAATATAATAGGTTCTACCAAACAATTAAATAAAACATATAATATTATAACTAAATTAAATACATCTATAAAAAAAGAAAACTTAGATAAAATATATGAATATTTTATTAATGATAATAGGCAAGTAATTGAATGTGATACCACTTTCGAAAACCCTAAATTATTATGGTATTTAAGAAAATATATTAATTCGAACAATTTAGTAGAAGAATTAGAAGATATTGAATGTTATTTATTCAGAAATAAAATAGATAATGAATATTATATTTTATCTAAATTATATAATTTAATTGGATGCAAATCTATTAATAACGAATACAAATTTAATAAAATTGAAAATAATATTTTAGAAAATTTAGAAATTATTTATGAATTATATGAAGTTATAATCAATATTTATAACAATATTAATAAAGATAAATATTTATTATTAAGAAAAGTATTAAAAGAAATATATAATAATATTAAAGGTTTAATTATTAAATATAATGGATTTTAATTTATATATAAATTATTAATATGAGATATATAGATAATATAATATATAATAATACAGATAATGAATTACAACTATATAATATACCCGAAAATGATATCATAATTTATCATAATAATAGTAATAATAATACGAATATATTAATTTATAATAATATAATAACATATTGGAAACTCTTCGGATTAACATTATTTAGTTTAGGATGTGTATATGGATTTAAATGTTATAATAAATTTAAATATGATAGAATGGATGAAATTGTAATGCCAATTAATATTGAAAATTTAAATACATTAATTGTATGTAATGAATTACCAGAAAATAATTGTTCAATATGTTTAGATGAATTTAAAAATGAAGATATATTAAAAAAATTAAATTGTTCTCATATATTTCATAAGGATTGTTTGGCGCCCTGGATAAATAATAATAAATCATGTCCTCTGTGCAGAACAGATATTTTGTAGTAATGAAACGATTAATTACTTTATCTTTATAAAATTATTATTTTAAATAACATTTTCTACACACTGCTATATAATCCTCTTCCGAACCTACTAATACTTTTTCTTTTGAATTTGATATTCTTTTTGAAAATATACCTAAAGTACCATCTTTACATATTGAACAATATGCCTTTAATTTAATTATATCATCACACAATGGTATAAGTTTATGTATTTCTCCGAAATTTACTCTGTTCGAATCGCCATCTAATCCAACAACTATAACGTGTTTCCTTCTTAATTCCACTTGATCTATAACAAATAAATATAAATCATCAAAGAATTGAGCTTCTTCTATTATAATATATTTAACATACAAAGTATTTTTAAATTCACTCAATTTATTTAATGTTAGACACTCATATTCTTGTTTATTATGTGTAGATATCTTATTAGATGAATATCTGTCATCTATTTTTGGTTTGATGATAATAGGTGTTTCATCAATATGTTTTAATGAATTAACTATTCTTAAAATTTCAGTTGTTTTTCCAGAATACATAGAGCCTAATATTAATTTTAAAGACATTTTTTTTTGTAAACTAATATATAAATAATCAAATTTACACATAACCCAAACCTGCCGTGCCTGAAATTATCCTTAATACATTATAATTTACAGCATAAAGAGTATATATGTCACTTGCCTCAGTAGTCTGATCATTATATAAATTATTTATTAAATAAACATTTTTAATTACGGAAAAATTCATCGTCCCACTAGGTTGATGATCTTCGGGATTTAATGCAAATGAATATACAGCAATCGAGTTTTTAGTAGTTACGCCTCCATATCCTGAATGATAATCATTAACTTGTTGTTTTGTAAAATATGTTGTATCTCTTTCTGTAAATCTATCATACCCATTAATTTGTAGTGCCCATTTTCCTTTTAACGGTTTGCCTCCGTAGTCTGCGCTCGCGCCGTCGCCGGATACCCAAATTAATTCCTTAACGGGATGACTTAAATTTAGTAAATTAGCGGTCCCTAATTTATTACCTTTCCCACCAATTTGTATTTGTTCTATTAAATATTCGTGTGATATTTGAGAAAATCTCCTCCTTTCATCAGTATCTAAATATATATAATCTATATACATTTTTGGCACTATACTATCATTTATAAAAGCGTCAAAAGATATATCTATACTCACTTCATTATATTGTAATGCAATTAAGGGAAGTGCTAAACCTATATTTCTACAGAACCAAAATTGTAATGGTGTATAAATTATATGATGTTCATTATTATATAAATATTCTGCATAATCATTTACTGCTCCGGTGACAAGAGCACCCATGACTGTTGTATCATAATAAGGATTGGGATTACCTAATTGTGTAACTTGCTCTTTCGAAGGTATTATTATATTTGGTGGTGGCGTTTGTATGTTAGTGCGATCGGTATCAAAATAAGGTATTAAATTATATCTATCTACACCACCGGCCATACACATCGATTGGAATCTTGTTGCTGTATGACTCACATTGTTACCTTTTGTATGGCCCATACCTACATTCGGAGCAGAATTCATAAATAATGCATTATGTGCTGATGTAAAATTACCAAATTCATTAGGCTGTGTCAATTCAGCATAAGTTTCTAACCAATTGCTAGTATGGGAATCTATTAATTTATTACCAATTGATAATTCCACTTTTTTTATAAAATTATAACCATAATTGGTAATAGCTACTAGATCCTTTGAAGTTGGTATTTCTTGTTCTAAGTAAATTTTATGAATTAAATCACCTCTTCTATCTACATTTACCCTACAAGTCGCATTATGTCTAGGCAAATTATCAAATAATTGTTCCATTGACTCTATAGAAAAATTTGTATATCTCCTATATACAGTTTTAAAAAAAGTAATCTGTGGTTGTCCAGTTAAATATAAATCTTGGGCGCCTTTTTCTTTTAATTGTAATAATCCTCCAACCATTACTATATAATATATTATTATAATATATTTAAAAAAAATAAACTACTTGTTCTTATTACCACTATCTAATATTCTTCTTAATTGTTTACACCACCTTTCAGATGGCTGTTTTTTTCTAAAAAATTTATACATTATTGTTTTTTCCCAATATTTTAAATAATCTATATCATCTTCTGAATCTAATAATGTTTGTGATAACATATAAATTATATAATATTATATTTTAGATGCGCCCATACTAAATTTTAGAATTATATAACATATTTGAAAAGTCGTTATATTTCCAAGAAATCCCTATTTTACATACATTTCTATCATTATTTCTAATAAACATACCATCTGTCAGATAAACAATTCCAGAATTATAATTCTTAAAATTCTTAAGGTCATTTACTACTAAATCTGTACCAAAGAAATCATGTTGAATAACAGAATTATCACTCAATCCATGACCATATGTTGCAAATACATAATCTTCAACAATAATTGACTCACGATTACTTAATACAAATGTATACATTTCAGAACATTTAATTATTTCACTACCTCTAATACTATTAGGATAAATCCATTCTTTTTTTCCAGGCATAATTACTGGATGATATGGTGTAATATTTAACTTTTTTCCTGTGATACTATTCAAACTTACCATACTTTGATATCCACCTGAACATTCTGTAACAACTACACATTCAACAATTCCTGAATCAATATAATCAATACCATTCTTTGATATAATAGTAACTACTTCATCACCTTTCTTTACTTCTTCTACAGGTTTCAGTGTTCCATCATCCATTCTTACCATACTCCCGGGTGCACAACATCCTCCGCCATTATCCCTATATGAATGCATAGAATGAAGTGGAGCAATCGCTGGTCCGCCTCTATAGTGAGTATTTGCAGTGCCTTTTTTTGGTGGTTCCATATTATCAAAGATATCTGATACTTCATCACGCAGTTTCTCAAACAATCGACCAGTAAAATTACTCACACCCTTATCCTTGAAATTATTACAAATTTCATTCTCATATGCTACTTTAAGAGAACGAAGGTAATGAATACCCCATTTGCTAAACCAATCTGCTTTTTCACCCACCGTAGTCATATTTAATGATTCCTTAACTTGACCATCCAAATCAAATAATATATTATTAATATATTCATTATCTTTCACATCATTATTAAATGAGATTTCAAGAATTAAATTATCCAAACTATTTTTAAATCCGGGGTCATTGAACTTTTTCATTGTAATTAATGCTTCGATCATATTATATACCTTATATCTATAAAGTTGTTCATAATAATAATCATCCAACATATCATGTAAATCTGATTTAATAATATTTCCCTTTATATCCATTTCTACATATAACACTTCCTTAGAAACTTCCATTACAATATTTTTACTCTGTCCATACTTTAGTGAATTAATATTAACCTTATCCACAGTATTATCTTTATAAACAATCTTTACAGGGACATCAGTCACAGCTGTAGTGAAGAAATTACTTACTCCATGGATAAAGATATTTCCTAATAGAGATGAATCTGGAATAAATGAATATCCATCTCCCCCCGAAATACGAGAAAGATTGTCCAATAATTCAGATTTAAGATTATATCCAAAACCATAACAATTTATCATACATTTAAAGTTATTATTTTCAAAATATTTTTCTAACATATATTCATGGCCTCTATTTGGTTCGATATTTGGCACACCATCCGTGAGTAATTTAATTACCTTTAACTTATTGGGTGGAGAATTTAATCGTAAAATATCTAAAGATGTTTTGAGACCATCCCAAATATTCGTAGTATTCGTTGGTTTTAAGTTATCCAATCCTAATTCAATATTTTTCTTATTCTCATTAGTACATTCCATATCAATAAATAATTCCTCGGCAACACTTGAATATGTTACAATAGAAATATTATCCTTATCATTAAGAGTTTTAAGAATTGTCTTCGCGGCAGCAACAGTTAAAGATAATACAGAAATACCATAACTAGTAGATTTACCATCATTTCCTTTTAAAGGTGCATCGGATCCCATAGAACCAGATATGTCAATACATAAAACAATATCTACAGGAGGTCTTTGTTCTACATTAGGCACATCAGTTTTGACAAATAATACATTATTACGAACAGATGCTTTCATACTTATATCATTTAATACATCATTAAATTCTTTGAGTTCTAAATCCATAATTTGTGAATTAATCTTAAGCTGATCTTCAGATAATTTATCCTTAATAGAATCAATACTTTTCTTCATAGAAATATTGGGTTTTAAATCACTTTCGAGTAAAGTGTTCCTAGTCATAGGTGATGTATTACTCTTATATAACCATTTCATAATTGCGTCGCGTTCATAAGTATGACCGTCCGGTTCAGATACTGGATCTTTCATAAGGTCTCCTGTGATTGGGCAGTAAAATTCATGAGGGACAAAGATATTTGACATATTATTTAATTATATTTATTAACTTATTTTTAAATCAAATTTTAAATCAAATTTTAAAAATATTTATATAATATAAAATGAAAGTAAGTAATGATATGAAAGAACGTTTAAAAATAGGCGCATTATGGATATTTCAAAGTTATAAAGTAATAATGGGCAGTTTATTAATCTTATTTGTTCCACAAAAATGTGGAGAATTATCCGATAGTTCCAGTAGTTATGATATTAATGAATATGAAACATCTATTTGTTCTGTATCAGATAATTTACATAAAACAGATGATATGTTTCACAATATTACATTAGGATTTAACTTTTTATGTGTAGGTTTATTTTTAATAACTTATGTCATTGAATTACAGAGAGAAAATTGGTGTGTTAAGTATTTTGATATTAATCATGATTTTCCCGATAATCATTTAGATGATATTATAAATGAAAAACCTGAACTAAAACTGGAATTATATAAACAAAATAATAGATATTTTAAAATGACATCTGTCACGAGTTTTGTATATATGATAAATTTAATATTATCCTCAATCATTATTTATGACAATTATGTAGGAATACAAGCAGTTACCAGTTATACTTCATATGTTGCCTTAATATTATTGAAAATATATAATTCATTATCTATATCATATTCATCACTCAAAGGTGAAAAAGCATTATCAGGATATATAACTGAATTTTCTTCATTTAATGTATTTGATGAAGATCTAATAGAAGATAAACCTAAAACTCTTAAAAATATAGAATTAAAAAAAATTGTTACATTTAATGAGGACCCAGTAGCTATTGATAATAATGATATAAATATAACAGTCAATCCTTAAAGTGTCCTCATTCTTTTTTTATAAATTTTAAATTTGAAATGGACATTTTTAAAATTCAATCAATTAATCAAAGAAATTCCTTAAAGAATTCATAACAAATAAATATCTAATTACAATGACTTACAGAGCTATTCGCATGACAACTAAAAAACTCCGTATCTTTGAGACTAAGAACCCAGGGGTTCGTAATGAACGATACAAGGAACTCTATAGGGACATGCTTAAGGCAAAAGTTTCCGTGCATAATGCGGAAGTTGCCGCTTCTAAGAAACAAGAATCTACTAAATTAAAGAATATGTCTGACAATGAATTTCTTGACCTATCCTTTAAGGAAAATGCTAAAATTAATGCCAAGAATAATCTTCTTGAAAAGAACAAACAAGAAGAGAAACTCAAACAACAAGAATTCAATAAGAAATTTTACGATGATATTATCCAACCCGCCATCGCCAAGAATATTATTATGTCCATTGTAGAAAACTCTAAATAAAAAAAAATAAATTTGAATTAATATTTCTAACTTTTTTATTATTATGTCTAAGCATTTTAACCGCAAATTTGTAAATGGTGTAATTGCCACACTCAAGAAAAACGGATTCATATGTGTACCTCTCAAAAGTAATAAAAATAAATATAGTATTAAAAAAAATGGTGGAGAAATTATTGTACATAGTGGTATGAGTTGTTATCACCCTTTGAGAAGATGGTTAAAATCTACATACGATTTTGATTTAAAAGATTACTAATATTATTATATTATTTATATTCCCCATTATTTTTTTTTCCATCTTAATAATTTATAAATTTGATTTCTAAATTATCAATTATATAAATCAATTAATTCATTAAACATGGTTTATAGCCACCCCAAATATAAACAACGTGATATTAATAAAAAAACTTCTCAAAGAAAGAAGAAAAAAGAAAAAGAAAACTATAGGAAAAAGATAAAAACCAACTATAAGAGGAAGAAATCATCACAAGTGGAGTGTTGTATTTGCTTTGGACAAGTAGATAATACTTCAGATAATTCTATTAATTGTGGGAAAACTACTCATTTTATGTGTGGAGAATGTAAATTTCGTTGTAACGAAACAGGTAATGATAAATGTCCTATGTGTCGTTCCCATCCAATTAAAAATCCTATCGCTCGGGACATTATCCTTCTCGTCCACTCTACTATGGCAGAGGTAAATCTATACATATCACCATCTATAAACCCAGCAGATAGGATGAGCATTAAACAACGACGTAATTATTTTAGGAAATCTTCTACATATGCTCCATTTCATCAAAATACTAATCGCATTATCAGACAAACAACAGGGTGGACTTCTCGTCCAACTTCGTGGCGACTCGATTATGATGGATTGGTTCCTGCCAATAGAAACTTTCACCCAAATGAATCAGATTATTCTGAATCACAATATTCAGAAACAAATTCAGAATCACAATATTCAGATACATCAGATGCATCTGATACAGATATTATTAGATCTTTGATTGACCAGGAATATGATGAGTCTATTTAGTTTAAATTTGAAATTATTAATAAATTTTTTTATAATAAGATATGGTCCGAACGCGTTCTATGAAGAATAATGACAATACTAACGAAGAACTGGAAGCAGCTCATATTCTCGTAAAACTTAACAAAGATCATTATATCTGTAATAAAAATAAAACTCTTCTTGCAAAGGCACAAGAAGAACTCTGCATCCTTAAAAAAATTAAACATTATACTCTGTTAAAAGAAGATCTTGTCAATATTATTACAAATAGTAATAAAACTATTGAAAATATTGATATAGAACTAGCATATTTGTATTCTAATCTGGATAATCTATAATAATATTTATAAATATATATTTCTTTTTTTTTTCTATTATTTAAATATTATTTTATAAATATAAATAAATATGGAAAGCATATTATATTATAAAGGACTTGTTAAAATAACTGAAGAAAAATTACAACAAACCCTTAAATTATTGAAATCTGTAAATGGTGGTGAACAACTATTTAATCTGCTACCAGATTTATTAGAACGGCACTATAACGAAATGAAAGAGAATGAAGAAAAATATAATAAAACTATTAATATGTTGAAGGAAGAACATTGTGCCATTCAAAAAGAATTACAAGACCAAATAGATTATTATAAAATGCGCGATGTTGAGGAATTTTTATCTGATTCTGATTATGATTCAGATAGTTCATATAGTTCCGAAGAAAATTAAAATTAAATTTGAATTTAAAAATAAATAAAAATAATTAGAATTTGAAATAATTAAATATTTATTAAATAATTAATTAAATATGGAACCACAAATGAGTGATTATTATAATACGGAACCACATGTCATGCGAATGATAGAAAATATGAATGATGAATTATCTGAATCACAAAAAGAAAATGAAGAACTTAAAAAGAAGATAAAACTATTAGAAGATAATAATTGTGGACGACCATTATTCGAAAAGACTGTCATATCTCAAAATGAAATATCAAAATATACACTAATTGAAGAAGAAATAAGAGAACAACTTTATAATATAATGGTGAAATCTGTTGATAATGACGAGGAAGAATTAGATTTCAGATATTTATTTGATCACGAAAATGATTATATTGATATATTGAAATCCAATTTATTAAATGTATCACACGAGTGGTGTGAATTCAGAATTAAAAATATATTAGAAAAATTTGTGTCACTTTTATTTGTAGATGAATATTGGTGGGGCAATTTAATAAACACTGATGGACTCAGTAATATAATTATTAATAATATAATCAATACAATAATTACAGGAAATATTGAATCAGAAAGTGGATATCAATGGGAGTCTAATAACTCCGAGATTCATTTAAATGAATTATATATTATAAAATGTGAAATATGTAATGAATATTCATCATATACTAATTTTCCAAATACTCAAACAGATGTGTGCTGTTATTGCGCGTACGCGCATTCATCAGATGATGATGATTAATGATTAATAAATTTAAATATGTATAAGATTTTTTTAGTCATATCACCTCCAAGCGACGACGTTCGTCTCTGGTTCAGGTTCTACTTCTGCTTCAGGTTCTTGTTCAGGTTCTTGTTCAGGTTCTTGTTCGGGAAAGGTTGTTTCTAATTCATTAGAATTATCTACATGCAAATTAACTAAATTTGGCGGTTGATATTCGCGTCTATTTTTTTTTAAATTATCAGGAGTATTTGCATCTCTCCATAAATCTTCTGTTCTTTTTTTCTTTTTATCATTGATAAACTTAATATGTGGAGGCCTATCATATTCTCTAGTCAAAAATTCGTAAGAATCCATTTCATATATCATTTCACATGTGCTTTTAAAATATTCTAATTTCTTCAATTTCATTTTATGTTCATCTGTATATAGAGCATAATTATCTTTATTGTCATTATATAATAATCCCTCGTTAATTAATAATTTTATCTTATTTTTCTCATCATCTAGATCAAATGCAGAAACCTTCTCTAAAACTAAATTTATAATATTATTTGATATTGAAAAATACCAAACAATAATATTCGCATAATTTGACTCACCATCAAAATACGGATTATTATATGTAGTCATGGTCGTTATAGCAAACCCAGAGACAACCAATAATCCTCTAAGGAACCCCTTCATATACTTTTTCAGCTTATATGATTTGTATCTTACAGTGACACTTTTAATATATTCGTCGATGGTTGTACAATCCTTATCTTTCATATCTTCAATTTTAGTAATTCCCCGCATTATGCTAGTTTTCGGTTGTAATATTAACCCAAACATTTTATAATGTATGATTAAATAATATTTAAATAGATTTTGATTGAATTATTACTTAAATTTGTAAGATTTATTTATTTAAATATTAATGGAATGATTATTCATTGTAAATTTATTAAAATATATTGCTAAAAGAAATGTTAGATTTTAAGGATCTATGTAAGAAATATTTATAATTTCACATGGTCTCCCGATTCTATAAATCGAATATCACACCATTCTGTTCTTCCGACTGAATTCCACTGTATCAACCTCTTATTATCATTTTCTAAATTTTCATGACATCCCCGTGAGCAACTACATTTCATAGAACCATATCCAGATGAATTACAATTCCAACAAACAATTCTTAAATTATTAATTGAATGTATTTTTTTATTATCTATTCTATCAAGTGAAAACTGATATATACAGAACTGCGCATAATTACAAAATAACATTTTACAACCACAACCACGACATAAATCAGTATCTAAATCATTTACTAATTTAATAATATCTTTTTTAGTTATAGTTTTCAAATTAGTATTCTCTAATGGATATCTTGCTTTTTTATGTTTATCTGTTTCCCTGTACCCGCCTAATTTATTATTAATTTTTTTAGCAAAATCAATTTCATCTTCTATTAGTACCATTTATAGATAATTATTAACCGCCTTTATATAATATGTAAGTAATATTTAAATATATTGAATATTAAATTTGAAATATTATTTAATATTTTTAATATAATTAATAATGGAACCTCAAATAATAGATTATTATAATGAAGAACCACAAATGATGAAAATAATTGAAAAAATGAATGATGAACTTAGTAATCTACAAAAAGAATATGATATATTAAAGGACGATTTATGCCTGAATGAAGCATATGGAAGACCAAAAGTAGAATATGATGGTGAAGACTTAAAAAAAATAAAAGAAGAATCATACATACAATTGAAAAAAGATATATATAAAGGGATATTAGGCGAAGGATTAATTAAACGCGTATTAGGCGCATTAGTTCCACAAGGTTCAGAAGCAAAAATAAGATGTCGTACAGGGTCAATTTATGAAAATGCACGTACTACTAATTGGGTCCATTGGAAAAGTTGTGATATATTAAAACATGTAACATATTCATTTAATTCTTTAAAAAAACTAAACATCGAAACAGAAAAAATAAATGAAAATTTATATGATATTATTACTAAAGAAATAGATGATATTTTATTAAATGGAAATATAGTTCAATATAGGTGTAGATTATGTAAAAATTTAACAAATTATATATTTAAAAGACCATTTGGTGATAATGATTGTGGATGCATGTCATCCGTGATTATGAACTGATTGAAGAAATTTATGATGTCAAGATGAATTACATGAAATAAAATATAAGATGAAAATTTATCTATTTATGATTTTAATGAATAAAAAATATTTTAAATTATTATATTATTTTTTTTATATTTATACTTTATTTTTGAATTTAACTAATGAGGATATGTTGTGATTAACCATGACATGAGGCGTAACTGAATGAACCATTTTATAATATCCTTTGCGAATTTCCTTTCATCATCGACTATATGAAGTCTTTTATTGGTAACGATCAACCAAATGGTAAATATACAGATAGTATTATCAAATGATTCGATTAATTTTCGTCCAGATATTCCGTTTCTATACAAACGAACACCATAACATATGACTTCATCAATCGAATAGACGGTATTACAAGATCCGTCTGTCACATTCAGAGTTGCATTATGGTGGTTAATATATCCAGAATCCTGGACAACATGAGGAATGTTGACAGACTCATCAGGCGATCCTATGGATTTAGTTGATTCATTATGTGAATCATCAACATCTTTAATAGGACATCCATGAGGAGTGTTCCATGATATTTGGAGTTTTCCTTGGGATGACCATCCAATCTCGCGCGGAGGTGTGTCATTTGGTTCACAATTTAGTCGTATAAGGATTGCCCTACCATAAACTGGGTCGTTCATCATGAACGATATGCCTGACTCTGGTGGTCCAGACAGTCCTGTCAACGGATTGAAGAAATTCACCGCTGTTTTCCGTCTCGAGGGATCTGCTAGTCGATGACAACTTTCACCGTCTTTAGAGACCATGTAAGCCCCTGAAGAACCACACCGCTGCCCTATCTGAAACCGTTTAGCATATGTAAAGATTTCTTCACAAAAGTTGAAATAGTAGTCATAATCATCTTTACCAGAAACCATATTTCCAGAGGATTTTTCAAGAGGTCTCAGGTCATAATTATATCCAGCGATATTAACGATACACTTATCCAAGGCCATATTAATACAGTCTTGTGCTTCAAACTCAAAATTCTCACAAGGGCGGACAGAATCGTCTGCTGCGTTGATAATGGCAAAAAGTGTAAATAGAAGTACCATGATGAACATAATTTGCCCAGGAAAACTCATATTTAAATAATTTAAAATTTACAAACTTGTTATTCAAATTTAATAATGGGATAACAAGTTTGTAAATTTAATATGGATATAATCTTTTTATATTAAAAAAAATATTTTAAATTACCTATTATTTTTTTTAATATTATTGGAATGATTATTCGGTGTAAATAGTTACGTATAAATCATAAATTTTCACAGCGTCTAGGGTACCGAATGTAACAATCTGGGCATGTTCAACATTAGCCTTATTTTCTACCCTATTTAGCAGATTTTCTATTTTAGTATATTCTGTGTCGGTCCAAGTATTTTTATAATAACCTGTTTTATAAATGAAATATAATAGACGGAGATGTGATATGACTTTAACTCCTAACTTTAGTCTGGGAACATTCATAATGATTTCAGCATATTTTGAAAGACATTCGATTGTTTCAGTAATACAGATTTCTCTTTGAGAACGAGTTGGTTGGTCATCGTTAACCCATTGATTAAATTCTTTCAAAGATGTTTTACCAGGACGGCCTGGATACACATCTGTTCTAATCATATGAATAATTGTACCGATAATCTCATAATGCCCATATCTCTTGACCATAGCAGGTGTTAATCCCATGCCACCGTCTTTTGGTTTGTTTGTAAACAGATCAGGGAATTCTGTGAGAATTGTTACAATTTGTTGAGTGAAAGGACTACCAGGTTTGGCATGAATTAATTCACCATTCTTGAGTGGAACTCCTTCTTGGATTATTGTAAAGAATTCTTGACATTGTTCTTGTGTCCAATCACGTGTTTCTGTATATGAAATCTTTGTATTCTTAATTTTTCTTTTCTCATTATCAGGTAATTCCGAATATTTCACCCATTCTTCATATTCATTTTCAAATGTGATTTCATCATTCATAAATTTAAAAATTGTCATTAACCTATTTTGGCCATCCATAATCCATTGTTGTCCAGATTCAGTATCAATATTAATCACTGGACCGAATAAAGGAAGTCCTAACGATAAAGATTCTAAATATGATTGTTGTTGTTTCTTAGACCATACGTATTCTCTCTGGTAACCAGGGACAGATAATTCACCACCCTCAATAAGGTTATAACATTCGCCAATGCACATTTTAGTTGCTTCTGAACTTGGAGACATATCGGTTGAGAAGAAAGTTGCCATTTTTTATATTTTAAACTTATCAAAATGTAAAATCAAATTTATTTAAGGTCATGACAATTATTTATTTATGGAATATAAAAAAGAAATAGTACAAAATGTTTCGGAAGAAATTAAATCATTATTTTCTAATGATTTGAATAACTTGGTAAGTAATATAATAGATGAAAATTATGATAAAAAAAGTAAATTATTAGAATCACAAAAAAAAGATTATTTAGATACATTAGATGTAGGTAGAGAAATATTTCCTAATCCGGTAGAAACTGGATTATTTAGATTTTGTGGTAAATGTTATAAGTGTAAAAATAAAGATAACTGTGAATCTATAAGTAATTCTGATGAATTACATAATACTGATATATCTAATATAAAATTACTGCATGGTGAATATTTATTGTTATGTACTTATCATAAAATAAGTCTAGACCAATATGGACATTCAAAAAGTATAACTATAATATCGAATTATGGTAATAAGTTTATAGGGGGCGACGGTCCGGGGTATATGTGTTTAAGTTTTTCGGGCGGTCCCGAGGTAGGTAGGTTATCTGGTGAAGATGGATTACATGGAAGACCTTCACCTGTATATTCAGAATTTAAAGATATTATATTACCATTATCACAAGAATATGTAGATATATTAAATATGATAGATTTTGAAAAAATACCACGTAACTGTCATGATCGTAATCTAAGAGGTTATGATTCTCATTTATTCAATCGTATCATGCATGTATATAAACAATATCACCCCAGAGCGAATGAAATATTTATAATTGAACAAAAAACAAATAAATTATTAGAAAAAAAAAATGAAATTAAAATATTAGAAGCAAATTATCAAAAAAAATATGATGAATTAGTTGATAAAGAAAATCAATTAATTAATAAAGAAATAAAATTACAAGAAGATATAAATGTCCATAAAGAAAAAATAAAAAATTTATTCAAACGAGAAAATGAGGTGAAACTAAAAGAAACTATAAATTCATGTAAAGACGAATTAATGAGTTCTGCTTTATCATTGAATGATGTAATATCAATTATACCTTGGCCTGAAGATGATGATTATGATATAATAAAAACAAAAATAGATAATGTAATTAATATTATGAATAAATTAATATGAAATAGAATTTAATTTAAGTCAATTCAATATTTAATTTATATAGGTCGATTATATCTCCATTTTTACACATTAAGTGTTTAGTATCATTATTAAATTCAATAATGAAATATTCTTTATTTTTAAAATTAATAGGTCCATGTTCACTTGAATCTATTTCCCATGAACCATCTGGATATATTTCACCAATCTCACATAAATCTAATGGATTATCTTCCTCATCTTTGAGATTATACTCAAAATCAAAACAATACCAAGGACCCATTTTTTAAAATATAAATAATATTTATTATTAAAATCAAATTTAATTAGTTATTTAGTGGTGAATTCATTTGTTATCCTTACAATTTTTAACAATATTATAATTGATTTTATTTTTTATAACAGGTGTTACATATTTTTTTTTAACTTGATTTGCCCTTATATTAAATTTACCTAAATTATAAAAATATAATATTACATTTCTTTTCATATTCATTAATTATGAATTATATTTAAAAAATGTAATTATATATATGAAAAAAAATGTCATAAATATTACTAAATTAGCTTATGAACATTTAAGTAATGCCCAGAAATCGTCCAAATCAAAATATATATTATTTAGTGTTGAAGGAGGCGGATGCAATGGCTTAAAATATAATCTAGAACCGAATAATGATGAACCTAAAAAAATAGATGAAATAGTTAAAATAAATGATTTAAAAATTAATGTATGTGGAAAATCATTATTATATTTATTGGGAACAAAAATAGATTGGACATCCGACATCATGGGAAATAGATTTATATTTGAAAATCCAAATGCCACAGGTAAATGTGGATGTGGTACAACATTTTCAGTATAATTAACCAAATCTAGATAATCTTGCCATTCTCATTTTCTCTAATTCATCGCCTGATATCTTTTCAGAATAGTTGTTAACATCATTTTTGACCTCTTCTACTACTTCTTCTATTACTTCTTCTAAGACATCTTCCACCATATTATTTTCTAAATCTTGTTGAAGTGCTTTTTCATATTCATGGTCTTGTGAAACACGTGTTTCTTGAATAATTTTATTCTCTTGTTTTTTATTTTCTAAAAAGGTTTCTCTTTCTTTTTCATATTGAAGTTTTTGCTTTTGAATTTCTTCATATTGTTTCTTCATATAAAATTCTCTTTCTGAATTAAGTAATGCTTTTGCGAATTCAGCATCATCAACTATTTGCTGATTGGGGATATGTTGATCCGGTATATATTGATTAACAAAATCCATGAGTTCTTGTTTTTTAGTAAATTTACTATATCCTGTAATATGGTTATCTCGACAATATTCCTTTATTTCAGATACAGTTTTATTATCCATATTATAAAATAAATATAAATATTTTTATCAAATTTAATTTATATTTAAATATAATCTATCTAAATTTATAAATGGATGATTTTAAAACAAACCTTACACAATTAAATAAATTAAATGAATATTATATTTATTTAAACGAATCTGATAAAACCGATAATTTAACTAATATAAAGAAATTTTATAATGAACATATATTTATAAGTATTGTTGATTTTGAAAATGGACACTATAGATTATTTTCAAATCGACACGATTTGAGGAACTATTTAAGGAATACCCCAAACAAAATAATGAACAGGAATTTAGCAAAGAGAGAAAGAAGGCTGAAAATATTTTTAAAGGATGTTAGTAAACTGTAAAACACTTCTTGATAAAAATTTGAAATTTTATTTTAAAATTATTTAGATTAATAAGTTCTTCAAAACATTAAAAGAACTATAACAACTTACAACAACTTAAAACAACTTAAAACAACTTCAACCTCTTTTAAACGATGGATCTTGTTTTGGAACAACCGGACAATGAGTCTTTCTACTGGAACTATTCTGGACAAGAACACGAACTCTCAGACATCCCTGAACTCTTGACTAGAGGACTTTTGGAATCTGATTACAATGCATATCTATTTCTCCTGGACAAGGCTTACTGGAATGGAATTAATATTGGCAGCACTTTGAATGATACTAATTCATATAATTCTTGGTTCAGTACGCACGCGCATTGTCTTTCATTCCTAGTTGGTACACGTGTCAGACCCATCGATGCCAGGGGAGGAACTTACTACGGAAAGAACCATGAAGGTATCCCAGATGAGGTCGGGGTGACTATTTTGCATAGGATGATTGAACTGGGCGCTGATCTCACTATTCAAAATTATTATGGTGACACTATCATGGATCAATACCAAATGGTCACGGATAAGTACCCACGTAAAAACAATACTAACTTTAAAAATGTCGTCTTCAAAACTTACCCTTAATGGTAAATCTCACGGAGGGATTGCACATTGAAATAACAAATAAATCAAAAAACAATAAAACAATAAAACAATAAAACAATAAAAAACAAATAAATCAAATAAAATATTAAATACTAATAATAAAAAAAACAAAAAAAATATAATAAATTTTTTTATGATTGATATTATATGAAGGAAGTTAAAATTACTAAAAATTATATTTTAATGAAATTTAGAAAAGAAGATATAGATTTGTTTAAAACTGAATTATTTATATATTTATTAGCCAAACAAAAAAATATAAGTTATATCCCTAAATTAATAGATTATAATTGTGATAAATTATATATAAAAACTGAGAATGTAGGTATCTCATTACAAGAATTTTGTGATGAATATGGATGTGAATTCGAAGATTCGTTCCTTAAAAAGATTAAAATAATGTATGAAAGATTTACTACATTGGGTTATTACCATAATGATTTACGAATGAAGAATATTGTAATTAACCCTTCATCAAAAAAATTATATTTAATTGATTTTGAATTCACTGATACTAAATATAAAGATTTGGATGATGAAAATATTGTCAAAAAAATTAAATCTGTGTCAAAAAAAAGTAAATCTAAATAATTTAATATAATATTTTAATATAATATATAACAAATGAAATATACTCATAGTTTCATCATGTTAACTGGATTTACTATGAATAGTTCTGATATGGAATATTATTCAACATATATAAATAAACTTATACCCAAAGATGTAAAAATAAATTACATTTACCCTAAACCACCTACTAGAAAAATTACCTGCTATGATGGGAAAAAATTTAAAGCATGGTTTGATTATATAAATGAATTAGTTGAAAATGAAGATGATGATATTAATCCCGAACATCTGCTAGAACAATGTAAAAGAATTCATAGTATTTTAGATAAAGAAGTAATTAAATATAAAGGAGATTATAGTAAATTATTTATATGTGGTTATTCACAAGGCGCCTGTGTATCATTAGATACTAGTATATCATATCCTAAAAAAATAGGTGGTGTTATCGCTTTCAAAGGTCATATTAATTCGGATATAGATGGGCATCGCAAATCAAAACAAGACATATGGGCAACACATAGTAAAGGAGATGATACGATTGGATTTGAGGTCGCTGAAGAATATTATGATAAATATAGAAAATTAGGATATAATATAACTTTTTTTAAACAAGGACAAAAAGTGAATCATGATGCTAATTCAGGTGTCAAAGAACAATTAATATCATTAAAACCGTGGTTATTAGGTAAATTATAATTAAATAGATTCCTCAGCAACTATTACCCCCTGAACTGTAATTTCTTTATTTTTTCTTCTGTATTTTATTATTCTACTTATAGTACTTGGAAGTATAATTATAAAAAATAGGAAGGATATAGGTATTATTATTATAGGATCAAACATATATATATATCAATTTATAAATTAATATTTAAGTTACCTGAATAATTTAAAATAAATCTTCTACAATTATATCTGATATAGAGTTAAGTAGAAGAGTGATTTTCTTAGTTGAATTAGTATTTTCTATAATTCTATTAAGAAGATTAAATAAAGATTCTTGATTATGTGTTGTCATACTTTGTTTAAAGAACTCTGAGTTTATTTCGTCTAAAATAACCTTTTGTAGATAATATCGGAATTGTGCAGGCGAGGGTCCATGTTTATGACCATCATATATTCCTTTAAATGTTATATTCCCTAACCAATGATCATTATTATATTTACTATTTACGCGAGTATTGTGGTTCAGGAAAAATCCTGGTGATTTCCTTTCTACTTTTTTATTATCTTTAGTGGTAATTTTATCGTTCTGAATATAAACTTCCACTTTCATAAATTCAACTGATGGACGAAGCAGTTCAATCATAAATTTAGCAAAAGGTAAATCTAAATTTAGATCTAGAAAATCTGTGTATTTTTCAGGAGTTTTAGATTGAAACTTATCAATAATTTGGAGAATGTGTTTAATCCACATAATTTTTTTTTTAATTAATTATTATTTATTACTAAATTCAAATTTATAAAAAAAAGTAATTGTTTTTTACCTATTTATTTTATGTTATTTTATATTGTTTTTTGTTTTTTATTGTTTTTCCGTTTTTTATTGTTTTTCCGTTTTTATATTGTTTTTCCGTTTTTATATTTTATATTGTTTTTTCGTTTTTTTATTTTATATTGTTTTTTATCTATTTATTTTATATTGTTTTTGCCTATTTATTTTATATTGTTTTTTCGTTTATATTGTTTTACATTCCATGGCAGTGGTAAGACTTGATAATTTCCTATCTGCTGCTTCAGTTTGTTCTGTGGATGAACGGATCCTTTCTTTAAGAACTTCTTGTTCTTTTAACATTTGTTCCAGTTCTAGCTTGACTTTGTTGTTTTTGGGCGTATTGCGTTTGGATGATGTCAGCAGCTTAGAAATTACTGCTTTTCTGTAGGATTTGAGATTGCGGCAAGATACAGGTGCTTCCAATGTATCTTGGATATAATGACTTAGATTTGTGCATAGGATTCCGCCGCGCCCCTGAGATATATTATATTCCAAGATCTTTGTGCGTTGCTGCTTCAACCATATCTTGTCCTGTTTCGCCCAAGCATAAAAGTCATAGTACCTTGAAGGACCTTTGTATGCTGTAACGCCGCATTCACGCAAACCTGTGAAATCTGCTGGAGAAACACAAGGACAGCGACTCAGTGTTGCAGTTAGATCATCGATCATGCCCCCCCGGTTTTGCCAACCAGGTATTTCAGATGAAAGTTGGCAAGGTTCATCAGGATTAGAACTGATTCTGTACATATCCTTGTACCTCCAAGATGAAATGTGTATAGAATCGCTTGTTATTTTCAGTTTGTCATGCAGACTGCGTAAATAGAAGTTCTTCCAGACAAGGTTTGAGCTGAATATTTCATTCAGATACCTTGACTGTAAACACAACTTGCCGAAATCTCCCATAGAGAGAAGTGGTGCAAGGATGTTAATAAAAGTTTCGTAAGGAATTTCCTCGAGCATTTCAATTATATTTTACTTGTTGATTTGCTGCTTTGATATGAAATAATTTACTTTAATATTTCAAATTTATTATATGAATAAAAAAAATTATATTACATTATTTTAATATATTTATATATTTATATATTTATGACCTGTTTTTTAGTAGAGTAAGAATAAAAGTATATTTTTCATGTAGTTCAGTTAGTTCCGCCCTTGATTCTTCTGCTCCATCTTTCAGTCCTTGTTTATAAGCTTCTTTCACCTCTTCTTTAATTGGTACCTTTTCTGAAGAGCATACAGGACATGTTGTTTTCAACATACACTCCATACAGTAAATATGATCACAATTTACATTACAAAATCCATAGTTCCCATTAATATTATTGAGACATACAGGACATACTGTAACTTCAGTCATATCTTTAGTAAGTTATTATAGTTATATGAATTTTTTTAAATATTAAATCAAATTTATAACAACATTCATAAAATAAATTTGAAATTATGTTTAGATAATTGTATAAATTCAAGTAAAGAACATATTCAGAATATACTAAAGAACATATTCAAGAACAATCCAACATACAACAGACAAATTATGAACAATATCATGAACCTCATGCTTACTGTCACCTTCCTGTTCACAATGAACATCACTTCTGCAGAGGAACCCGAGGGTGACAAAGTTAAGATGCGGGATGTCGAAACACTCCTATTCAGGAAAGAAATGATGACAACCGGACGCAGGTCAAAACCTGTATCCCAGATGATATGTGAAGGACATCCTTGTAAAAAGAACGCACCCGATTCTATCTCATGCAAAAACATTGGATGGGATGGCAAGGATCCAATCTGGGATTGTACGACTTCTGAGATGAAGGATACTAAATTGAGCAAAATCGAAGTTCAGTGCGAAGGATACGAATACCCTGATGATCCGAATATTCTTGTGGGAAGTTGTGCTGTAATCTTTCAACTAAATTACAAGGATGAAGTAATCAACTCTCTTGATTGGTCCCGCACACGTCCTGACCGTAAAGACGAACCATCACCATTGGTCGGATTAATGATTATGACCGGTATGGTTTGGGGTATGTATTCATGCTGCTCTGCATTGGACGGAGAAGACCGAACACCATTCGTGGCAGGTGCTGCCGCAGGCGTTCTGGGTGCGTCCCTGTGTAATAGTCGTTCTTCTTCTTGGGGTGGTGATAGTTCTTGGGGCAGCGGAGGGAGTTCTTGGAGCAGTTCTTCTAGTTTCGGTGGTACTTCCCGTCGCTAAGCATATAAATCAAAAAAAAATTTAAAAAAAATTAAAAACTAATAAACGAAAAAACAATATAAAATTATTCAAAACTATAAAATATTTAAGGATTTCAATCCTTTTTTTAATATTTCTTCGATTACATTAACAGTCATAGAATTACCTATTAATATTTTCATTCTGTGGTCAGATAATGATAATATTTTACCAGATGGATTAAATCCTTGTAACTTGAAGTATTCTTTTACAGATGCTTTTCTTTCCATAGGAACACACCACATATTAGGTTGTGCTGTAATACAAGGAGCCCATTTATCAGAATTTGGGAAATTAGCATTCCTGAAACCAGTATCTATAAATACAGCATTCTCTGGAACATTATTAAATAATTCTTTATTAGATTCTTTTTTTTCATTCTTAGATTTATTAGATTTATCTACAAAATCATTTATATTTAACATTGGAACTGATTCTGGGAAAGTATAATCACATTTTTTGTATTCATTTAATACACCTATTATATATAATCTATCTCTGGATTGTGGGATTCCTAATTCTTTAGAATTAATAACTTTATAATGAATAGAATATTTATTAATATCATTTAACCTTTTTAAAATATCATTAAAATATGATCCATTATTTAATGTGACTAATGTTTTAACATTTTCTAAGATGAAAAACTTCGGCGAGACAGTTTTTATTACTTTTATACAATCTTCAAATAAATTTAATCGAGGATCTACAGATGTTTTATACTTATTTGCTCTGCTATAGGGTTGACACGGAAATCCAGATACATAAATATCAATATATGGTATATCTTCCGGTTTCCTTGTAGTCATATCATTAAATAATATTTTAGGATTGTGATTTTTATTAATATATTCCGTGGCATATTCACTTATTTCGGAAGAGAATTCATGTTCATAATTTAAATTATATTCATTACATATATTTTTTAGTGCTTCTATAGGTGCTTCAATTCCAGAACAATCTGTACCTATTTTTAACATTATATATATAAGTATTTGAAAATAATTTTAAATTTATTTTATAAATTTGATTTACAACTTTTAAAAATATTTAAAATAATTTAATAATGAATTATCCTAAAAATTCTCGTACTGCTCGGGCTCTATACGATGCCAAAAAGAGTATGAAAGAAGCCGAGGAAAAAACGAAACAAGCAAATGAACTTTATGAAAAAGCATTACGCCGCGTCAAACTCAAAGATATTTTAGATGAATATAGTATTGATGAAATTCAGGATATTGTTGAAGAAAAGAAAGAAGATGAAAAAGCATTAAAAGAAGCAGAATTAGAAGATGATATTCAATTTGTCGATTGTGAGAATTCAACCGATGATGATATTGAAATTACAGATAGTTTAAGTCCTGTTCCTTCTGAAACATATGATGAAATTGTACCATTATTTACATATTTTGATAAAAAAGACAAACTATTTGTCCATCAAGAGTACGGTCAAGGACCGATTCGTTGTAGAGAAATATTAACTGGAAAACTATTTCATGGCGTCGTTGAAAAAGATAGAGTATTCAAAGATGGAACCGTCAAATCCGGAGCACATGAACTACACTCTTTCTTCCAAAAAGTTAATGGCGGCACAGTATGGAATAAAAAATGGGATACAATTTTAGAAGGAACTCAATATTGCAACAATTGTAAATTAATTAAAGTAAACAAGAAAACAAGTTGGTACAAATGTCAAGGACATTAATAAGATATTAAATTTATTATATAATATATATATGAATATACACCCATTATGGTTTATATGTATTTTTTTTAGATTATCCTTATTATTAATTATTAGATATATTATAAAACTAAATAAAAAAAAATATGTTAGATATTTTTTATCATCTATTTTATTATTATTTGGAATAGGGTTTATGTATAAAGGAATGACTGGATCTAATAATGAAACACAGATAATTAAGGTATTTTGGCATGAAACTAGATATGTCCATGGAATATTATATATTTTATCTAGTATTTATTTATTCAATAATAATTTAAATATGTGTTCTTTATTATTATTATCAGATTTATTATTTTCAATATCATATAGAGTATTCCTAAAAAAATAATCATCTAACATTCCATATTGATGAATAGTTAGATAATATTTTTTTTTATTTATTTTGATTATTTATATTTTTATTCGTTTTTGATTTTTTCTACATATGTTTTTAGTTTTTCAATGCGAGATAACATTCCTTCATTCTTAATTTTTAATTCCCATTTATTCAATATTTCATAAACTTTCTCTTCATGAATTACTAAATATTCAAACCATTTCACTTTTATCTCTTTTTTCATTATTCTGATACTAATAGATTCAAAATCTTCTTCTAAACAATGATCATCTATACTATAAACCTTATTTCCATCAGTTATGAAATTTCTAGCACAATGATCATTTGCACCAATTACCAATCTTATCATAAAATTCTCAAACAAATCCATGAAATTGTCCTCATTTATATTATCAAAATTATAATTATTGTTTACACCATTATAGATATAAACATTTGTTTCTATTTTACTACTCTTCAACTCTTTTTTAGTAAAATCATAATCCAATAAGCTATCTGACTTCATCCAATTCTGTCCGAATAAATTTATGAATTCCACATTCAAATGATTCATATCTAATGCCTTCTTAACTATTTCAGATCTCATGATTTGTTTTCTCATTTTTATTTCTATAGGTCCTTTCAAGACATACTTTTTACCATCTTCTAAAGAAGTAGCGAAATATACTTGTGGTTTCCCTCTACTAGTAATCAGTTGTACTTGTACTACATCTTTAAATCCAGGAATTTTCTTTTCAAATGAACCACCAGCATCCTCAACATCTGTCTTTTCATTTTCTATATCTATTTCTATCTGTTCTTTCCATTTCTTATATAAGACCTTTGTTTTACCATTTCCCAGATTTTCTTCATCATCCAAATATACTTTCTTACATTCAGTAGCATACCTATCACCTTCTAATCCGTATATGTTTTCATTCACTACGAGTGAATTATCAAAGAAGAACTTATATCCACTAGTTCCTCCCGATACATGTTTATCTTTCACCCAGAAAGGTAACTCTACAAATTTCCTAGGTTCTAACAGTTCTATATCTAAAGAATACTCTTGATTTAGTTCTGGTCTCCTATTAAACATAATATATGCTGCCCATACTAAATTATTTCTTCCAGAAAATGAATATAATTTACAATATTTCTTTCCAATGTATTCACGAATACTCTTGAAATCGTCTCTGCGAACACATTCAGTCATTTTTACAGACTCAATCATTTCTTCTTCCTTAGGAACAATCTTATTCATACTATAATGCAAAGCCAAACGAGATAACCAAGCAGTATCATGTGTCTTTTTCAATCTGCAACATATTGCCACATATTTAAATAAATCTTCATCAGAACATTCTACGATTTCATTACTTAATTCTATATGACCTATATCTTCATTCGTAATATAAACCAGTCTTTTTCTCAAAGAATTAGGTGTACCTTCATCAAACAGTACTCTAGAATAATATAAACATTCTTCTTCCATCCCTCTTCTCATACATTTCTGAATAACAGAATATAACAATCCGATACTCCCTTCACTAGTCTGTTTTCTCAGAAATGCCATCAGTTTTTGTTTATATATATTAAATTTGAATTTTCAAATTTACTTTAAGAAGAATAATTTAAATATTATATATATTATATAATGTTAAAAGGAGGCGGAAAATGTTCAATATGTGGTTCTCCCGGAGTAACTAAAGCAAGTTGTCCTTTAAATCCTTCTGCTAAAAATCCTAAACCAGACAAGCACCCGATGGCGACATCATCCAAGAAAGATTCATCTAATAAGAGCGATCCCCCTGTAATTGAACCCACGCAACCTGTCGCACCAAAACAAGATAATTCAGAAACATTATATGAAATAATTAATGATATAAAAGTATCATGTCCTGACCAAGAACTAAATTTAGATTTACTTAAAAAAAATATAAAGGATAAAAAACTGGTTGCCAAATCCTTAAAAAAACCAACGAAGGATTCCTCATTAAATGTTGAACCTGATCTAAATTTAGCACAGCTTCAAAAAGATGTAAAAAAACAAAAAGATAAAAAGTCCAAAAATAAAAAACCAGCACCCAAAAAACCTAAAAAAGGTAAATCTGTTATAAATCTTAAAGATTACCTTGTTCCCGGATACATTATGGAAGAAAAACTATTTAGTGTTACAGTAAAAAAACAATTATTATCAGATGAGGCAAATGCTATAGTTGTACTAGTTACTGATAACCGTGATGGAGGAAAAGAATATGTTCTCAAGGCTGAATTACAAGGAGGAGGAGACCCGCAAATTCATAATGAAGTAAATATAATGAGTATGATAGCACGAGGTACTCATTATAATTCTACGATCATTCATATTAAAGATAAAGATATTACAAAAGGAGGTATACCTTTCTTGAAGGTATGGGGTCTGGGCGGGTCGCCTCAGATTCACCATACTATAAGCAATGGCGGACCTAAAGTTCGCTGTCTTGTTGAGGAAAAATTAGATGAATCTTTAGCTCAATATGCTAAAAAGGGTTTGACTATTCCTCAAATAAAAGAAATGGCTCGTGAATATTTAAAAATTTTACAATATATTCATTCTAGAGGATTTGTTCATTCTGATATTAAACCCCCTAACTTAATGTTAAAACATGAAGGTGGTGATATCAAATATTATATTATTGATTTTGGAATAACTACTAGATATACAATTAAAGGTATGGCTCATAGAGGTCAAGGCACCCCAGTGTATCAGTCAATATATTGTGAAGAATTTACAGTTAATAAAGCAAAGAGATTCATATCTCGTTTGGAAGATGTAGAAGCACTGGGATTCATATTATTAGAGTTATCTACTGGATCATTACCTTGGTCATTGAAAGATTCACCAATAGGAAGTCGTCTGAAGTCTAAATTGGGAGCAGAAGAATATGCTGAAAAAATAAAAGATTCTAATTTAAGAACTGCCGTTATTCAAATGGTATCAGCTCATAAAGGACACTTCTCTACAGAACCAGAATATAAAAAACTTATTAAATTATTACAATAAAATATCTGTATTACCCCACATTTAATAATTAATCAAATTATATGGTATTTCTTTTGAATTAAAATTTTTAATTATTTTCCCCATATCTAAAGGATCACCTTCTTTTTCTAATATTGTCAATTCAAATGTTTTGGTATTTCTTTCACAAAATTCTTCTATACCGTCCATTTCTTCACATAATTCCTCCATGATTCCTCGGTTCATTTCATCAAAATCTATATCATAATATTCACCTGTTTCTTTTGCTTCTTCTAATAGTTTATCATATGCATATAGCGATTTTTGAAAATCAGCCCAAAATTGTTTATCTTTTATATCGTCCATTACTGTATTTTCTTCTTCATACAAATCAATCCAAAATTGTTTATCTTTTATATCGTCCATTACTGTATTTTCTTCTTCATACAAATCATCCCTAAATTGTTTATCTTTTATATCGTCCATTACTGTATTTTCTTCTTCATGTAAATCAATCCAAAATTGTTTATCTTTTATATCGTCCATTACTGTATTTTCTTCTTCATATTGTAATATTACTTTTGATTCTTGAATATCATTTTCAATAATATAATTAGTAGGTTTCATATCGGCAAATAAGAAAGGTTCCATCGGAATTGATACACAAATACTTGGCACCAATAATGTCAGATATTTCAAGATGTGCATGATATTCATAATATTCATAATGTTGTTTAATATTCTTATAACTATATTTCAAATTTACTATAAATTTGATTTAGATTATACAGAACTTCCAAATATCTAATACAATGAACTTTATCATTTACATTCTATTTATTCTGGAGATTGTTTCACAAATTCACGGATATAATTACGATAAATATAATGGGTTCAACGGTTATACAGGTAATACTGGATCTTTGAATCATAATCCTCATATGCAGGACAAAATCAGATCCAGTTTTAAAAGGCGTAATATGCTTGGTCAAAAGTCAGATAGTGGTAAAACAAAACACATACCATTTTATTCAAAATATAATAAAAGATATGGTAATTTAGATAGTAAAACACACTTCATAGAACCTACGAATGATCCTAAGGTAAATGAATACATATTAAATAAAAAACTTATAAGTGAACCTATTAAAATTGATGATGATGATCTAATCAGAGTTTTACCTGTAAAATATTATGATAAATATTCATTCAAAGATAATTGGGCTAATTCCTGGAAAGATTCAGATGTATGGTAAAAACCCACTAATACTAAATTTGAATAAATATAATAATATATATTTTTTTTATAAATATGGTTGATATTATTAGAATACCTAATATTTCGAGGTACACACAAGAAATAATCAATGATGAATTAATACTTACTCCGAAAAAAATATGTATAGAAGAAGAAGATTTAAATAAATTATGTTTAACATCATCTAATATAAATGAATGTAAAGTTAAAAATTATGAAAATATTATATCTAATAAAAATAGATACAGGTCCATATTAAATGATATATGGAAATCGATGCCAACTCAAAAAATGTTACAAAATACAACATTCAATTGTAAATTGTCTGACGAAAAAGGATTAAATGGATACAATTGGAATAAAGATTTAAATATGTCTATTCAAGGGAAGGACGCCAATAAAACTATGATAGAACTTATTAAAATGGTTAAATTAAATAAATACGGTTTAGATATTTCTATAACATTAAAAGATGGTGAAATAATATATTTTAAAATAGAGTGATTAATCAATTCCTTTCAACATCTTACACCATTGCGAAGGATCATTCTTATCTGGTGGTGAATTAATATATTCCCATATAAATACTCCTTTCATCTTTGGATATGTTTTTTTAACTTTTTTGACTTCTTCTAATGATGTATTAAAATCATCATAATCTCCTCCTAACATACCGAATACAACTTTTTCAGGTGGGTATCCATTTTTTATAATACTATCATATGTTTCTAATGTATATGAATTATAACATTGAGTATTAAACCATTTAATATATTTGCCTTCTTTAGAATTATATAATTCTTTGTATGAAAATCCACCCATGCTGGAACCATCTGTCATTAACGAATCTGCTACAGGCGCCATAGTTATAGTGAAGTCTTTTCCGAAATCTTTAATTAATGTATCAATTAATTTTTTTACATCATTAATATTCACACCTTCTTCGATATCTAAATCAATACCAGATATAAATGGATATTTTCTTAAAAGTTTGAATAATAACGGATAATATAAATCAAAATTACTGAATAAAGCACCATAAGCACCACCTTCACCACCAACCATTAATATTATTTCAACTCCTTGTTCATATACTTTTTGTAATTCTATCCATACATTATCAAATCTTGGTGAATCCGGATCATAATTATTCAAATGAATATATGGGTCATTTTTGTATGAGGAAAAATGAATAGATGATAATATAATTGTATCAATATCTTGAATATGTGAATATAGTTTTTCTAATCCACAGAAACTTTGATAATAATAAATTGTTTTCATATTTATAGGTTATATTATAAATATAATATTTAAATAATAAATATCTTTATTCATTGAATAAATTTGAAAATTTTTATTTAGTTCATACAGATTAAAGTACTGATTTGAATATATTTCAACCAGTAACATATACATAAAAATACTCAAAGAAACAAAAGATACCGCCGTCATGAATGTTTTCGCTGACAAGTTATTCAATGTCCTTGATAATTCGATACCATCTCCACCGGTATCCCCACTCGCATCACCAATGGTAATTGTGTCAACACAACCCTATACCAACCACCTAATTAAGGACCCATATACCATCGAACCTGGTAACCTTGTCTCATACAACATGGGGCGCGGATCTACTAAGCGGGAAGTAGTAGCACGTGTTATATCTGTTTCTGATTCCCGGAAGTCTATCAGGACCGAAGATGGCAGCATTGTGGGAGGAGAGTTTATACCTTCGGGTATTCGCAACAATACCACAAATGATTGTCTTAATACGCCCAGGAATGGTACCCGCAAACTTTTCAAGGTCATCGTTAACACAAAATACACCGCCTCTATCGAAACCACTGAACCCATTAGTTCTCTAAAAAAGACGTCCAAAAAAAACTCAAAACTCCCAAATGAAGACTGGATCATCAAAGGTGATGACATATTGAGATACAAGGAACAATCAAACCTCTTTCAAAAAAAAGGTACAGATTGTCACGAGTCAAAAGCAAACACCTTTTTAGCAAAAATATACCGGGATGAAAATTATATCCAACAATTTACGGTCGGATCTAAACTGAAAAAAAGAGGAGCGAACGCTAAGAATTGGAAAGAAAATGGCGAATATATTTGCCCTTCATTGCATAAAATAGATAATGTCTACCAATCAATAGGACAGGCGGGAGAAGGACCCAAGAAATCGAAATTTGCCAATACTTGGCCGACTTCTACTGGTAAGTCTCCAATTCCTCCTGCTCAATGCAAACAAATTACTAAGTTTTCAGGTGAGCAGTGTAAAAGGTCCTCATATAATTCCCCTTGTGGTTACTGCACGCAACATTTTAAAATGTCCATCAAAAAAAAATAACCTGGGTTCATTCCATCAAACTTAAATCACTCGAACCGAAAAAACAAAAAACTTAAAAAACAAAAAAACAAAAAAAGAAATAATAATAATATTTTTTTTATAATAATTTAAATATGCCAACAGAAATTATTTCAGGATTATGGTTTGGAGATATTGATTCATTAAAAAATCCAAATTTTTTTACAGATAATGATATAAATATTATTATAAATTTAACAGATTGTAATTTTAAAATAGATAAAAAAGTTTCATATATCAATGTACCATTATCAACATATAATATTTATTCAATGAAAAATGTTATAGGAAAAATAACAGAGAACATTCATAATAATATTGAATTAAATAATATTTATGTATATTGTTTGAATGGGATAACAATCTCTCCATTAGTATGTTCATTATATTTATTAAAATATGGTAAATTAAATAAATATGATATACCGCCAATATTGAAATCTAAAAATGATCAAGTATTAATTAATATTGATGAATATGATAATTTAATATAATCAACCTATTGATGATATAACAAGTTAATTAATTATTAAAATAATATTTATATATATTATATAGAATGGTAGGATCTGGTACTGGAAATCAAATTCAACTTGTAGCAAGAGGTAATATTGATGCTTCTCTCACTGGTAATCCTTCGATTACTTTCTTTAAATCAGTATACAGAAAACATACTAATTTCTCTATGGAGGATATGGTCGTAGATACAATTTCTAAACCATTGGCAGGTCATAAATATCCCGTTAAAATTCCAACGGGCACAGGTGATTTATTGTACGGAACAAATTATATATTAAAAGGAAATAAAACATATTGCGGTAATGGTATAGGAAATGTTTCTACGGCAGTTATAGATAATATTGCTTTTCATATTAATTCTAGGGAAATTGATAAAACATATGGCCACTATCTAGAAGTATATCATGAATTAAATCAAGAAAATCCAAATTCAACTATTACTAATTTGGGTAGGATTGAAGATTCATCTCTATACCATATAGCCCATAACGCGGCCGCCGCTGCCGAGGTAAAAGTATCCCCAACTCAACTTATGAATGGATTAGGACATCCCCCAACGCATTTTCAGAGGATGTCTAAGTGTGGTGGTACTTATTGTCGCGGAAGGGTGGATTCCGCAGGACCACCGGGCGTAGATATATTAGGCGAGTGTACTGTACCATTAAATTTTTGGTATTGTAGATCACCGGGTTTGGCAATACCATTATGTGCTTTACATAAAAGCACAGATGTAGAATTATATATGCAATTTTCTACAACAACGGATGCCCATTGGGCTTTTGATCCAGATGCAGATGCAGTCGCCTCCATAACATATGATGACGTCGATGGGACGTGGGGCAAAATCGGCAATGTTTATGAGGCGGAGGGGGGGGACGTCGTTCTTACCCCTATATTGGCATCAACGAACAAATTTAGTTTTAATGTAGATATTTCAGTTACATATATATATTTAGATAATATGGAAAGAAAAAGATTTTCACAAAGTTCTCACGAATATTTAATAGAACAATTACAATTTACATATGAAAATGGTCAAAAAAAAAAGGATATAGATATTTCTTCTTTTCAGCACCCAGTGAAAGAATTAATATGGACTGGACAACCATATTTAAAGTCCAATATAACGTCGGCGCCGGAGGCGGCCAGCTACGACGCCGCGACAGGAACCCCCGAGGCCGCCTCAATTTCGGAGACAGTGCAGTATTTAAATAATGGTACTTATGCAGAGCCATCAGGTGTGAGGTGGGTTTTTGGGAATACACGTGATAATGATTGTTTATATGGTGGCGGACACAACCTCGGAGCCGCCAACTTTAGTTTAGGCGTCGCGTCCCTCCCCGCCGCCGGTCCCATTGGACATGGTAAATTTGTACAAGGTCTATTAGGACCCAGTACTCCTGATTGCCTCGATTATGTAACATATAAAATAAAATTTAATTCAACTGATAGATGTCAACCCAGACCATTACAATATTTTACTAGAGAAAATGTTTATAAACACCATAAGGGCGGGTGTATATCTGTTCCAGATAGTATAGCAGTATATTCATTTGCATTAAATCCTACAGATACCTCTCCCAGCGGCACGTGTAATTTTTCGAATATTGATGATATTAAAATTGAAAGAGGCCATTCCGGATCGGATGCCGACGAAAAAAAATATAAAAAAACAAATATTTATGCTATAAATTACAATATTTTGAGAATAGTTAATGGCAAAGCTGGTATATCTTATTTTTAGTTATAGTTTTGTAAATAAAATAAATTATAAATATATATGTCAAGTTGTTCTTCTATTATTCTTAAAAATAATGAAAATGTTACATTTGTTTCAAATCCAAGTATAACATACTTTAAAAGTGTTTATAGAAAACATACTAAATTTAGTATTGATTATAAAGAAGAAGATGCCGAGGGGGACGGGAATTTCAAAGGGGCGGACGACGCTGGAGGTGCCCAAATAAACATACCTTTGGGATGTGCAGCTGATTTATTATGTGATATATCACTACGAGTTCGATTCAGAGGCGGCGGTGATGGATATGTCTTCGCCCCCCCCGATGATATAGCATTACATTTAATCAAGAGCATAACATGTAATATAATACCCCGTCCTATCATTTTTGACAAATTAGATAAAGAATATATAAACTTCAATGCTATGTTAAATAACCCTAAACCGTTGGAGTCAACTTATACTTTGGACGACGGAAAGTTGACTTGTAATAATGGAAATAATTTTCAAAATATGGCATTGTGCGGAGGCGTGACTGCACGTCATGATTTCACCGACCCTATAAAAATCATGGATGCTATTATACCGTTACCATTTGGCTTTTCCAAATCCACAGGGACGGCTATTCCATTGTGTGCTTTCAATCAGAAGACAACACAGCTAAAACTATTGATTTCCCGTGATCCTAATCAGGATTTTGGTAAACTGGGCGAAGCAGAAAATATAATAAAGGCGTTTAAATATTCTGCTGTATCTAAATATATATTTTTATCTGATGAAGAAATTAAAAGATTTAAAACCACAAGGTTATACTATTTATATGAAAGAGTTAATAAGGACGGACCATTTCCGACCGCGACCGGCACCCCAATACATATTAATACTTTAACTAAACACCCAATAAAACAAATTTTTATAAGCGTGCCTGATGGCCAAGATAGGGTGTCAAATACACTTACATATAATGTATCTGTAGGTAATGCTTCAATGTTTTCAGATAAATTTCATCACGAATTCTTCTCCAAAGTAGAAATATTAAATAAATTCAAAGGATGTATTTACTCCAAATATGATAATAAGCGACATACTATAGATGATAAGGTAGGTATAATAGATTTTTCTTTGAAAAATACAGAAGGACCATCCGGATGCATTAGTCCAAGTAATAATTCTATATTGTTGGAAATTGATAACGCCAATATCGAACTAAATGTCAATATATATACAGTATGTTATTATCTATTACGCATATCTGATATGGAAATACGATATGAGTTTGATTAATCTTTTTTTTATAATATATATATATATATATATTATGCCATCGGGGTCTATAGGAACTATTAGTTTAATAACACAACCTGGTGAGTTTGAGAAAAAATATTTTATAAGTAATCCTGATATTACTTTTTTTAAAAGTGTATACAGAAAACATACAAATTTCAGCAAATATTTAAGGCAGGTACCGAATAAAGATATCGCACCGGCGTCGCCGGCAAAGCACAAAATCCAAACCGGATCAGATGATTTATTATCGAAAGTTTATCTTGAAAATAAATACACATTTAAAATGGACCCGGGGGCGGCGGGCACGGACACCGTATGTACGATATATGCAAATTTGGGGTCTAATATGATAGATGCAGATGATGACGATGGTTTATCAATAGATATAAGTGGTAATAAACGGATATTTAAATCGAATGGGATATTCCAAGAAGTAAAGGCAGAATTGGAAAATCAAATGTCATTAACCGTAGATGGCGGAACCAGTGCCTCCCATTACACTTGTGCCCCGTGTTTGGAATTAGACAATAATATTATATCTTGTAAAAATGGATCTCATTATAATTATACTACATTATCTGGTGGAGTTAGGGGTATGATTTTGACCGCGGCCGACTTCACTGACTCACACACCCCGGGTGTCATCGAGACTGAATATTTCTATACAATACCTGAATTTAGTTTTATGAAAGATTATGGTTTAGCCATACCTTTATTATCTTTAAGAAATGAAGATATTACTTTTAATGTCAAATATCAAGTGTTCGATAATGTCTTTGACACTGCAGCAAATATAACGGCCACTCTTGAATCTAATTTTATACAAGAATTAATACAATTAGATACGGCTGAAAAAAGTAGATTTTTAACTAGTCAGTTAACTTATTTGACAGAGGATATAATCCATGCCAAAATCGATAGCATGAATCCGAATATATCCGCCCATTTTAAGTTATGTAAATATTTATTTTTAGTAGGTGAACCAGCGGCCGCCACCATTGCCGTCCCGCACGGCATGCACACATCACGCACCACACCTACAGCGGTGAAATTCACTTACTTAAATATTAGTGTGGATGGGAATTCTATATATCCCGGGGGTACCGACGGGGTACCTGCAGAAATTTTTACAAAACTGAATATTAATAAATATTTTATTGGCTGCGGGCGTGACCTTGGACCACCGACTTCCGGTTCATTAGGTCAACTAGATAGCATTGCGATGATTCCATTTTCAATTGACCCCACTAATTTTACTCAACCATCCGGATGCGTTTCTACATTGGAGACTTCTAATAAAATTAAATTAGACCTGAGACTGAAAGATGGTGGTGAGAACCCCGATCTGAGAATATTTGCAATAAATTATGGTATTTTACAAATTTCTGACGGAAAGGCTCAATTACAAAATTCTTAGACATATTTATGTACTAATTTATTAACAAAGAAAAATATAACAGCTGCCACAAATGTTTTTAACAATATATATATATTATTATTTTCTATAGATAATGCATCACATATTAAAGTATTTACTTGTGTTAAATTTAGTAACATAAATATTATAAAAAATATAATTGAACTTTTAAATTCATCTAATAATGATGTATTATCACAAATACTTTTATTACCGTGCTGATCTCCGATATCCATTCTAATTTTCCCTTGGCCTTGGATTTTTTCAATTTCCATTTGTTTTCTCATCATTTGCTCATGCATTTGTTGCTGTTTAACTTTTTCCATCTGTTGTTGTTGTTGTTGCTGTTGTTGTTGCTGTTGTTGTTGTTGTTGTTGTTGTTGTTGTTGCTGCTGTTGTTGTTGAGCATTCACCATTTGCTCTTTATCAGAATTTATTTCATTTAAAATTGAATTGACAACATCATCATCTTCATCCATATTGGAATTTTGTCCACCACCTCTCATTAATTCCTCTATTGATGTTCCACCACGATTTTCCATTTTATAATTTAATTATTCATTAAAAAATTTTAATTTAAACTAATTAATTTAAACTGACTATAACTAAATCATTATCAAACTTACCATATAAGAAACATCCCATTATAATGCCTATTAATATTGATATAAAATATTTTAAATATTCTTTCATATATATATATATTTATATTACATTTTTATTATAATATTTTCTTCAATATTCTTATCTGTAACATATTTTATAAATATAGTTAATGATAAAGCAATTAATAATACTTTTGTATTGATAATATTATTTAAGTCTAATTTCATTTATATATATTACATATATAAAATAATGGCAGACATGGATAATATTCTTGATTTATTCGATTGTAATGATAATAATAATGATAATGACTCTAATATCCCTATAAATGAGAATTATTTTATCGCTGAAATACTAAAACTTATAAAAGAAAGTAATGATTTCCCATTATATATTTATGTAATGATTAAATCATTATTACAAAAAAAAAAATTATTAAATAAAAATCAGATTAAAGAAATTATAGATATATTAGGAGTGAAACCGGAAATTAAAGAAGTTATTAAATATAAAGAAAAAATTGTTTATAAAGAAAGAAAGAGTAGGGTTTATGAAGGGGATGATTATTAAATATAATATATAATTTTAAAAATAAATTTGAAATAAAAATTAACTATTTTTAAGTTAATTATTTAAGAATAATATATTATAATATATATATATATAAATGGTCTGGAAGTGTGAAATCTGCGGAAAGCAATCTAAACAGAAAAAACACCATGATGAACATATAAGTTCCAATACACACAAACAAAAAGTAGAAATATTTAGATTAGAGTTCATGTCTTCAGACGTAAGTTTCCTTATTAAACGTTATCCTGAATTTGAAGATAATTATAATAATAAAGAAGATTTAGTTAATAAAATTATTATTAAAAAGAGCAATATAAAACAAACTATGAAAGCAATCAAATCTCAAACAATATTAGATTTTATTAGAGAGATTAGTAAATATTCTAATTTTGAAGATATATTAAAACAAATAAAGTTTGAACCTGATAAAGATTCAGATGGTGATGGTATAATAGATAAATCTACCCGAGGATTTTATTATGAAAGATTATGGGATATATGTATTAAATTTGGATTAACAGATTTAACATTAAAACCAAATGAAGATGACTTTACAACGCATTGGGAAGGTAATGCTAATAATGATATAGTTACAAAGGATATGGACTTTTGGAAGAAAGTCAAGTTTGAAAATGAATATTTACAAGGCGGCGTTAGAAGTGGTAGCAGTGGAGGCTACTCAGATATTACATTTTTAAATACAACTAAAGATTCAGAAGAACTTTATCTGATTTCTGTAAAATATTATGAAAAGGCCAAAGGAGTCAAAGAATATGATATACCCGAATTATGTGCTATTATTGAAAAACAAAAACAAACGGATCGTGAGACCAATGTCTGTATATTTGTAAAAGATAAAAAAGAGGTCATTGACAAATTCGAAGCACAAAATTCATCAAGCGATATATTAATTAAATATATTAGTCCAGGTGGTAAATATGAAAATATTTACGATTCACAAGATCTTCATAAATATTATTTCAAACTAAGGGAATTATTGTCTCAGTATAATTATTTTGCAACAAGTAAAGATATTCAGAATTTTGAAACTAATTATCTAAAAAATCTAAAACAACCATTCATTCCAAGATTTCATCAGAAACTATTTATTGATACAATCAATGATTTAATTATAAATGAAAAAAAACCAGGTGTATTGGTTGGTGCTATTCCAAGATCTGGTAAATCATTTATCATGGCCGGGTCAATTTTAGAGTATGTCAAAGCATATGATATTAAACATCCGCAAGGTAAAAAGTTAAATTTCTTGATAATTACACCAGCCCCAAATGAAACTTTTGGTGAATATACAGATATTTTTGATGGTCATATTGATTTTCAAAACAATAATATAGGATATAAAGTTTTCAAAAAAAAAATAAATTCATA
>Ga0115568_10000252_pt1 | contig 39091 bp, 23 predicted proteins | sample COGITO_mtgs_1204_FD_87296 | JGI IMG/M metagenome (GOLD analysis project Ga0115568, IMG submission 87296) | Pelagic marine microbial communities from North Sea - COGITO_mtgs_120426 | ecosystem: Environmental > Aquatic > Marine > Epipelagic | place: Germany:Helgoland, sampling site Kabeltonne...
GCCATGAATTGAGACGTATCCGGATCCACGGGGTCCAGGTTGCACAAGTAGAACAAGGTCACCGTGCCATCAAAATTGACACCCCCTCCAGAGAAATTCCAGCCATTCTGAATGGTCAGCGTCCAGCTCCCATCGCCTTCCAGCAAGCCGGGCGGCGTCGTGAAGCAACTCTCGTAGAAACCGCTCGACGTGGTGTTCCAATTGAACGGCCAGTCTCCAAGATTGGTTCCAGTGAGGTCGATGTTGAAGCCCTCGATGAACCCACAGGTCCCGGATGGGTCACACAATTGCAATCCCATATCTCCCGGCCAACTGCCGCCACTGGTCGTCCAGTTGTTGGTCACGGCAAAGCCCAACAATTCGCCATCAAAGGGGAAATTGATGGCCCCTGTCTGGGCGGCATTCAAATTGAAGTTGTAAACCAAAGAGGTGTCGCAGGCCTCATCTGGAATGGCGTCGCAACTGCCAGGAGCAGGAGGCGGAGCCAAGATTTCTGGGAAATTGGCCCCAATAATCAGCTCGGTACTGGATTCCAAACACAGCGAAATGCTGTCTCCTTGACCCACAATGTCTTCACCAATCAAGTACACCAACTCGGTCTGGGTGGCGCCGTTCGGATCATAGCTGAACGCCTCGTTTTCGATGGCGAACTCACCGGTATCATACGCTGCCGGACCATAACTCCCCTCACCCGAGCCACCCTGTATGCCCACCACAGCGGTAATGCCCACGCATGAGGTAAACTGCCCGATGTGCATCTCGACCCTGTTGGAAGTCTCAAACAACACGACTTGGGTGACCAACTCGTTGGACCCACAACCCGTTTGGGGCAGGTTCTCCCAGCTGATCACGAAGCGGCGACAGGGGAATTCACCCAAAGTGGCCGTGCGGATTTCACCACCGCTGTTGCTGATGTATGCATAGGGGGCCATGATGGAATTCGGCGGAAGGGTATTGGACCCCAATGCTTGGTTCGGGTAGTTGAATGTCCCCGTCAAACCTGTGTTGAAGGTGATGAATCCCTTCCGGTTGATTTTCAAACTAAAGAAATCCGTATTGAAGAAACTAAAACCAAAAGGCAGGCCGATGCCATTGGTAAATGAATTGGTCACTGCGTTCTGGACCGTACCTGTGCCCGGAGCCAAGGGAGGAGCATACGCAATGGAATCCATGTCATATCCCGTTGATTCCGCCGCGCGTTCAAATTCGGGCACCACCCAAACACATGAATCCTCACAACCTACAGTCAGGTCATCCGGACCAAAAAGAAACCCACAATCAGCTTGAGCCCAAAGCCCTGAGGGACTGAACAAACAAAGCAGCAACACAAGGCAAAATCCGTGGCGGCCAACCACGTAGAGGAAATTGAAGCGCATGCCGAAAATTAGGGCAAAGGCCCGTTCATTCTTCAGTTAAAGCGGCACAGGATTCACCATAGCTCGCCAACAAGCTCAAGATGTCGTTCACGCTCACCAAACCGTCGCCGTCTACATCGGTCGCAGATCCCTCGGCAAACTCTCCGAAATCGGACAAAACCTCAAGCAAATCGGTGGCGCCAACAAGGCCATCCCCGTTCACATCAAGCGGGCACAGCACAGGATCCAATCGCGCCCCGAAGTAATATGACACCTTGGTCAATGTTGAATTTGCGATTTCCACACCAAGTTCTCGACCAGGAAAATCATCTGCGGGTGGGTGAATGCCGCCCCATATGCGAGACAGGCTGCACTGATCTGAAGCGTCGCGATACGTGGCCCACTGCAAACTGAAGGACGTGCTCGGACCATCTTCAAACACAAGGAACTGGTTTTGCTCTACGGGAAATTCACCCATTCCTCCGGGAAAATATGGGCTTCCAGTAACAGAAGTCAACACCTCCGCAGCGGCACGAGAAAAAGTGCTGTGACCACTCACATAACCGGCAAAAGGAGGCGTTACAAAACTTGGCCGCTGGTAGGGCCACCATTCTTCTGCCAGAATCCACCCCACTTCCGCCTCATCCCAAGTAGGAGAAATGATGGCATCCGGACCTTGCCAAGCCCAAACCTTGATTTTTCCTTCATTGCCTCCTGGTGCCAGCGGATCACCCGCTTCCACCAACTCAATCCGCCCCGGCACCAATGGCATCCCGTCAGGGTGATATGATGCCAAAGTAGAATCGGTGCGTTGGCCCAAACCGGCCATGTAGCGGATGGCCGAAACCGGCCTGATGTAATCGTAGCAACCCTTGTGAGACCAAGCACCAATGGCAGCATCATGCATGGCCCCACCCAAGGTCAAATAAGTCCTCAGCGTGTAGCGCATGGCGCTGATCTCCTCCCCTTCACCCATCCATTGGGTGGTGAAATCAGGGTGGTCCATGGCTCCATTCAACAAAACAAACCAATGACCCGGCGGGGTCTCACTCTCGGGTCCATCCGCCCAAAATTCCGCCAGTACCCGTGCGTAGTCACCACGCGCCACAATATTGGGTTCATATGGCGCACCCGTTGCGGGATTTAGAGCATGCCCTTCACTGAAATCTCCGCCTTCCGTCCAATCGTAAAAGGAGTCCATGGCACCAAAATCAGCAGGCCCTGTTGACCCCAGGTTGCCCTGTGCACCGGGCCCAATGTCTGACATGACACCATCATCAGGGTGCAGGTGCGCACTCCACATCACGACCATTGAAAAGCCCCAGGCATACGGGTCGGCTATACCGCCGATGTCATCCCCTTCTCCAAAATAAGGTGGCGCGCCACAATCGAGGTACAATGGCCATTCCAACCCATTGTGCGGCAAAACGGTCTGCACTGAATCGTCCAGGGAAAATGGCGCGACATTGCCCCACTCTGCCCCTTGGAAATCCGGCGTTTCACTCAAGACATTTCCCGCTTGGTCCACAAAAACGGGAATGGCCAATGGCTGCCAGGCATTGGGGTCCACCAAGTCCGGATTCCCTGGTGCAGCCAATTCCAAATCTGGATTGAGTGGCGCATAAGCGATGTTGGCATAGTCCATCGACTCATTGGCACCGTCTTGGAGGCCAAATGCGATGAGTTGTGCTCCGATGTAATTGCCCACGGCGGCAGGGCCATCTGATATGTCTTCTGAGGTAACCGAAGGGTCGTATCCCAAATTCAACATCAGCATTTCAAATCCCGCCAAGGCGTCAGAAGCTCCCGGGCTGCCCGCAAAACGATGGTTCAACAACCGATAAGCGGCGTAGCTCATGCTCTCGCACTGTGCCGCCTCCAAAGCCACCGCATCAGAGGGGATATCAAATTGAGCGGAGTCAAAAGGGCATGCAAAGCCCTGCCAAGTATTGCCCACAAAAACAGGGGCATCCACAGTGTCGTAGAGCGCATACGCATCGTACATCGCTATGGCACAGTGAAACAGGTTTCTGGCATGTACCGTTGGCCGAGCAAAGTCTCCGCGAATGGCACTGAGCAAGGCCTCATTCCATTGTCGTGCGACCGTCTCTTCCACCGCAGCTTGACGTGCCGACGCCGAAGAGCCATAAATGGTGGGCAGTGCATCAGAAGACTGTGCATTTAAGTCTGCACATCCGAAGATGATAAGCACACCAAGGACGAGGGCGAAAGTCAAACGGTCCATGTTCAATTCAAGATAATAACCTGAGACCCCTCAAGGAGTTCTGCCAAGTCACTATTTGGGACATGGATTTGTCAATGTTGAGTTCTAGTGGCTCAATCCCCGTCACCAAGCTCATCCAAGACCTTTTGCACCTCGCCTTCCGCCTTCCGCAAGCGGTCACCACAGAAAGCGATCAACTGCGCCGCGCGTTTGACTTTTTCAGCCAATGCATCCACGCCAATCTCGTCTTGCTGCAGTGCATCGAGGATGGTCTTCAACTCTGCAAATGCCGCATCGTATCCTTTGGGGTCCGGTGTAGTGCTCATGTCAATCTTTGGGGGGTGTAATGGTCTTCACAACAGAGGAGACGCTGCCTTGGGCAAATTCCGTGACGATGACATCGCCCTCTGCAAGGTCGCGGGCATCGCTCACGGCATGTCCCTCCTTTCTCGTAACGGAAAACCCGCGTTTCAATGTGGGGCCCGGCCCAAGCAGGGCCAAGGTGCCTTTGACACTGCCCACGCGCTCCTCATGCTGTTTAAGTTGCCGCTGGACCTCCGTCCTAAGTTGCGACCCGATGTGCTCTATCTGGCGTTTCTGGGCATCTGAAATACCACTGGCCACTGCAGACAGTCCCGCACGCACGCCGCCTATCAGTGTTCGTTGCTCGGACAGCAGGGCAAGCGTCCTTCTGACCACGCCATTGGCGCCAGAATGCAAGCTTCCCCGCTCCGTGCGGACCATCGTCAGCGGGCGCTCCTTGATGAGGATGGCATACTGACCAAGGTGACTTCTGTTTTCAGCCAGTTGGGCTTGGGACTCCGCGGCAATGCGCTGCGCTTCAATGCCCACCTCAGACTCAAACCGGGCGGTCCTGTCCACGATAAAAGACGCAACGGCTGTGGGCGTTTTGCACGCAGTGTGGGCCACCACGTCCACCAAGGTCTGATCCGTTTCGTGGCCAACCCCTACAATCACGGGTACTTCCATTGCAGCAATCGTCCGGCACAATGAAAGGTCATTAAAGGCATCGAGGTCCAGTTTGGCCCCGCCACCCCGCAGCAAGACCACAGCATCAACAGGGGTCTTCAGTGCCGCGCGGCCAGCTTGCAGCAAGGCGGCCACCAGCGCTTTCGCAGCCTTTACACCCTGTACCTGCGCGTCGATGATACCGACGTCATGCGCATAGCCGAATTCATTCCCTTCCAAATGCGCCAAGAAGTCCGTGAAACCGGCCGTGCCTTTCGAGCCTATGAGGATCAAACGCTGCGGGACAGGAGCCAGGGATTCACGCGCATTCCGGCCAATACACCCCTCCTTCTGCAAGGACTCCAAGGTCGCTTTGCGCCTCCGCTCCATTTCTCCGAGCAATGCGTCCAGATCGATCTCCTGAATGTTGAGTGAAAAGCCCCAAACAGCATTGAACGCCATCTGCGCACTGAAGACAATTTCCCTGCCGGGCTTCAATACCTCATCGAACTCTTTGCCCAGTGCCTTGCGAATGGCCTGGAGCTGCCCAGCCCAAATCGTTCCCTTGAGGAAAGCCAAGCGCTGACCATCCTGCTCCTCGACCAAATCCAAATAGGCATACTTCCCTTTGATTTGGAAGTGGCTGATTTCAGCCCTCACCCAAAACCGCTTCCCTCCTGCTCGGTCGTCGAGCATTTGGCTCACCGCCTTCGTGACCTTGCTCAATGGGTAAACATCGCGCTGGGGCTGGGCGTTCAAGCCCTCGGAGGACATGTTGGTAGACGACGTCATGCAGACTTGAAACATACCCATAAAAAGTGGGGAGGTGAACGCCGTTGCGAACACCTCCCGCTTGAAGAAACCAAAACCATGCTTGCTGATGTTTTGGGGCGATGTGAGAAGCGTTCTCGCTTCGTTTGCCCCTTTCAGACATGTCGAAGATGGGGTGGTGATCGGCGGTGGTCACCAACCGCTGTCAGCCTCTGCAGTGACATCTGTCACCCATGTCCCGTGATGCAAAAAATGGTGGCAAAAGCAGAAGGCCACCCCGAGGGGTGGCCTTCCATTTTTATTGCTTTCAATCAGAAGATCACTCGCTGACGAGGAGCTTCTTCACGAGCACGTAGTCGTTGCTCGACATGCGAATCTGGTACATACCGCTCGAGAGGCTGCTGGCATCGATATCCAGAACATACTGGACGTCTTCGCTGGCATTGCCATCGAACAACTCGGCCACGTATCCGCCACCCATGGTGTACAGGTCAATGCGCAAGCGCATGTTGTTGTTCACCACGAACCCAAGCGTAGAGATGTCGCTCGTTGGGTTAGGCTGGAGACCCGTGATGCGGATCGGATCCTTCAGGCTGCTCGTACCGGACGTGATGTCCACAGGCGTGTGGCCACCGCTCACCGTGCTGTTGCCGCTGTTTCCGAACGTTCCCGTTCCGAGGTCAGTGTAGCTGAAGCCAGTGCTGTTGCTACAGTCGTCAACCGCATTGTAGGCGTAGTCAATCTGCCATCCGAGGCAGCAGTCGAGGTCCATGAAGATGTCTCCACTGGAGGCCATCGAACCTTGGCTTGTGCCGTCGAGGACATACTCACCCGTCCAGAAGAACCAAGCGCTGGCACCGTAGTTCTCGTTCTTGTTGTTGGCACCCTCACCGACCTGAAGACCATAGTAGGCATTCAGCGGCTGGTGTGACAACGCGAACTCGGAACCGGCAAAGCGACCCGTACCGCTCATGGTACCACCGTCCATGATGTAGTAGATCCACTCGGTCCAGATTTCAATACCTGGGAAGATCTCGGCACAGTCCTTCTTGTAGTTGTGCAGACCGGGCAGCGCAAGCCACTCGTTCCAGTCATGCCCTCCTTCGTAGGTAGCGTCGAAGATGAATCCAGCATCGCCGGCTTCATTCTGCACCTCCATGACGATGTGCATCACACTGTCCTGCATGATCTCCACGATGCTGCTTCCACCATCCACGAGGGTGTAGGATTCACCACCGGAGAAGTTGAAGAGACGGATGGCCTCCGGAGCGCGGTCGTCACAGGTCTCACCATTGGCGAGTTCCTCAACCGTGCTTGGCATGCAGTAGTTGGCAATGTCGCCCGTTGGGACGTAGCCCATGGTATCGGCCGTCATCGTCAAGGATACTTCGCTGTCGCAGTTCTCAACGTACTGAGGAGCACAAGCGAGAGGAGTCTCCATGAAGTCAAAGATGTCATTGACACCATTGCCATTGTCGTCAGCACAGGTGTACTCTACGGTCTCGCCATTCTCAATGTCACACGTGTTGGTGAACTGAGGAGCGATGGTGTCGAGGACCACAATGTACTGAGAGGTGTATGTGGTGTCCGCGTTTCCACAGTCGTCAGTCACAATGGACTGCCACGTACGCGGCACAACGAAGCTGCCTTCAATCGCGGAGTCGTCGCCTTCACAGCCATCACCGATGGTCACAGTGCTCAGCTGCTGCTGGCTTCCGTCACCCTGTGGGAAGTACTGGATAAACAACTGGCCATTCACGATACCGTCTGTCGTCAACTGGGCCACGAGGACCTTTCCGTCGGCGTCAGCGTATCCATTCGAATTGCCGTTGAGGGTGTACCAAGCGCCACCGAAGGTGCCGTCGATCTCCAAGTCTCCACCGGCCTCAAATTCAATCGGCCATTGACCCACGACATCCACGGTCTCAGCTTGAGGGCCGTTTTCCCAACCGATGGTCACCCAGCTGTCGTACTCCAACTCTGGAGACAGACCGAACAGAACCGGGTTCGTACCCTCAGCCAACGCACCACCGTACTCATTCTGGTAGAAACTGGTTGTCGAGCGCAATTGTGTGCTGAACTGCCCCTCTCCACTCACGGAGCTCAGGAAGTCACCTTCCGCAGGCAACTGCACATAGATGCGGTAAGTCGTCATTCCAGCCAGAGGACCGGTTGTGTGCTCAGCATAGGTTTCGAGAGAAGCTCCAACCGTTCCGAACAAGGCTCCGAAGTTGGATGAGTAGTCCTCGTAGCTGATGGCCACATCGACGTCGCTGTCACAGTTGTCAGCGGTCTCCACTGCTGGCATGACACTCGGCGTGAGGTCCGCCTCGCAGTTGAGGTCGAGGTAGAGCGTATCCGTAGGCATGGTGGCCAGGGTCTGTGTCGGTGCCATCTCGTCATTGACGGTGATGTTCTGATCACAAGTCACGCTGTGGCTGTTGCCGCAATCGTCCGTTGCCGTAGCTGTAAACGTCCGCACGAAACTGTAGGAGCCGTCGAGCTGGTCGTCATCGCCATCACAGCTGTAAGTTGGAGCACCGTCGGTATAGGTCACGTCAACCGTGACATTCAAGTCACAGTTGTCTGTACCCGAACCGGCAGCCATGCCCAGCGCATCCGTGCTGAGGTCCGCTTCACAGTTTTCGTCAGCCAACACAGTCTGATCGTCTGGGCAGGTGATGCTGGCGACCGGAGCAATGTTGTCCTCCACGATGATCAGCTGATCACAAGAGTTGCTCGAGTTGTTTCCGCAATCGTCCACCGCAGAAGCAGTCCAAGTGCGCACAATCTCATACCCGCTCGTACCGCAGGTGTATGCTGGCGAACTATCGCTGTAGCTGTATGTGATGGTCACATCAGAGTCACAGTTATCAGTTCCGACAGCAAAGGCACTTCCGGTGATCGCAGGATCGAGATCAGCGAGGCAATCTGCATCCAACTGAACCGTAGCCGTATCAGGGCAGAACATTTCGATGGTCGGTGCAGAAATGTCAAACGTGTTGATCACCTGGGTACAGACCTCAGTCGTGCTGTTACCGTTGCAGTCGACAGCCGTTACCGTGAAGGTCCGGACGAAGTTGTAGCTACCCTCTGGGTTCGCGTCCACTCCAACCATGCTGCAGTCAAACTCGATTTCATCGGTGTAGGTGTAGCTCACGTCGAGGTTGTTGTCACAATTGTCTGTGGCAATCCACTCAACCTCACCCAATGCAGCCAGGCTCGTGTCAACTTCTGCGAAGCAAACGTTGACGAGGTTGGCACCATTCGGGCAATCGAGCGTCAACTCTGGAGCGCTGTTATCAACCACTGTGATCAACTGATCACCAGAATCAGAGCTTGTGTTTCCACACAAGTCGGTAATCGTGGCTGTCCAAGTTCGGGTGAACGTGTACGTGCCGATGGCCTGACCACAAGTGTAGCTCGGAGGGCTGTCAACATAAGTGAGTTCGGCCGTAGGGTCAGAGTCACAATCATCGGAGTACTCCAACGTACCGTAGCCAATCGCATCAGGGCTCAAGTCCACATAGCAGTTCTCATCGAGATACACAGTCGTCGTCGTCGGACCCCCTCCGGCTCCTTCAACCGTGAATTCCATAGACACCGTGCTGCCTTCGGTAAAGTCCAGTGCGCCGGTGGAACCACCAGAAATCACCACAGCATCCTCACCCGTTGCAGGTGCCCAGGCCCATCCGTCGCCCCATCCGTCCAACAGGGTGATCGTGTAGACGCCAGGATCAAGGGTCAAGGTCTCAGTAACCGTACCATTATCAGGGAAGTACCCCAATTCATAGGTGGCGATTTCATTGCCCTCACTGTCGGTAATGCTGGCACCAGCCTCAGAGTTTCCGTAGTTATCCAAGGTGTAAGTGAAAACGACGTCCTCCGCTGCAGGGGGAGCCTCCACCGTGAATTCCATAGACGCCGTGCCGCCTTCGGTAAAGTCCAGTGCGCCGGCGGCACCACCAGAAATCACCACAGCATCCTCACCAGTTGCAGGTGCCCAGGCCCATCCGTCGCCCCATCCGTCCAACAGGGTGATCGTGTACACGCCAGGATCAAGGGTCAAGGTCTCAGTAACCGTACCATTATCAGGGAAGTACCCCAATTCATAGGTAGCGACTTCATTGCCATCACTGTCAGTAATGCTGGCACCAGCCTCAGAGTTTCCGTAGTTATCCAAGGTGTACGTGAAGGACACGTCAACCGGACCACCTCCCACGGAGATGCCCGGAGCAGCAATGCTCACCTCAGGAGCCACAATGTCATAAGTCGGGATGTACTGAATGGCTTCTTCCGCGGAGACATTGCCGGACTCATCATAGGCCACCCAATGGCGGACCCAAGTACCGGGGCAAGAACCCGACGTCAGGTAGGCACTAACGACCTCATATGTCAAGTCGCTTTGGCAACCGTCAGAAGCGCTCACCGGCATGAAATTCACGTCGAACGGATCTCCCATATCGGCACAAGCGATGGACGCGGGGTACAACTCAGCGGGGTCGTCAGACATGAGAGGACCATCGCTGTCAGTAAAGGTGATGCTCTGCTCACACTCCTGCGTGGTGGCATTACCACAGTTGTCCGTCGCCGTCACCGTGAATGTCCGCGTGATGAAGTAGTCACCGTCGATTTGGACGATATCATCACTGTAGGTGTAGCTCACCTCAACATCAGCATCACAGTTGTCACTTACCGTCCAAGTGGGCTCACCGTTCGTGTCCGTGGACAGTTGAGCGCTTGCATCACCGGTTACGGTGAAATCAAGGGAAGCGGATGATCCACCGAGGAAGTCAAGCGAGCCGGAAGCTCCTCCCGAGAGGGAAACAGCATCCTCACCCGTAGCGGGTGTCCATGCCCAGCCGTCACCCCAATCGTCACCGAGGGTAATCGTGTAGTCGCCGGGAGCGAGGGTCAAGGTCTCTTCAGTGGTATCGCTGTTCGCGAAGTATCCCAGTGGGTAATCAGCCACAGCTGCACCTTCACTGTCCGTGATGGTAGCGAAAGCCTCGCCCGAACCATATTGGTCCGTAATGAACGTGAAGGTTACGTTGGACGGTCCTGAACCGAAGCACTCGTTGATGTGCGGGAATTCCGCGGGACAAGCAATGCTCAAATCAGGAGCCTGCGTATCGAGTACCGTGATGGTCTGGGTCTGCGTGTGGCTGTTGCCAGCGCAATCGCTCGTCGTCCAAGTGCGCTCCAACGTGTAGCTGTCTTCACAATCACCGTCAGTGCGAACTTCTCCGTCATAGGAGACAGTAAATGCACCGTCGCAATTGTCGCTGGTGCCCAAGCTGGCAATCGTGGCCACAGCCGGAACCGCGTCACACTCTACATCCACCACATCGGCGGGGAAGGAGGCGAACTCAGGAGCCGTCGAGTCATCGATGGTAATCTCCTGAATGTGCTGTGCGAGGTTCTCATCGCAGTCATAGACACTGTATGTACGGCGAATGACATACTCCTGATCGCAAGCAGTCGTGAGAATCACGTCTTCATAGGTCACCGTGATAACAGCATCACAGTTGTCCATAGCTTCAGCATGGAGGCCATCACCTGGAGCGTACTCAGGCACGGCGTAACCGTCGACGTCTCCGGTCAAAGAGGCATCGCTGCACTCCAAGGTCAAGTCTGCCGGGGCAAGCGTGAACTCAGGAGCTGTGCGGTCAGCGGTCACCAAAATCTGCTGGACTGAAGTGCTGTTGCCACACATATCGTAAGCCGTGTAGTCGATGATGTAGTCATCGGTGCAGGCGCTGGAGAGCGGCGTGCACTCCACGTCCACATGGCTCAACTCACAATTGTCGGAGGCCGTGGCCAATCCAAGACTGTTGAGGTAGTCATAGTCGCAGGCACCCTCAATCCAAAGGTCACACTCGATGGTGTCGACCATATTGTAGAGGAAGCTTGGTGCAATCTGGTCCTGGATGTCAATGCGCTGGTTGTCGCTCACTGCATTGGCATTGCCGCAGCTGTCCGTGGCGATGGCCGTCCATGCGCGGATGATGCTGTAGCAACCCGTGCTAATGCTGTCTACCACGTTGTCAGTGTAGCTCAAACCTGTTGTAGCAAGGTCACAGTTGTCAGCGTACGTTGTCGCCGCGGTTCCCGTGTTGCTGGGGTCGAGGTCTACGTAGCACAGGCCATTGACATTCAAAGTGATGTCAGCTGGGGCATCCACCGTCACATCGGGTTGGGTGTTGTCCTCAATCGTGATGACCTGAACATGGAAGGCTTGGTTGCCGAAGCAATCCGTAGCCACCCAAGTGCGGTTCAACACGCGGCAGCTGCTCGCCGTATAAGAAGTCGTGGTCTCTCCCACGAGCTCAACACAAACGAATACGTTGTCGCCATCGGCGAAACCAGCAGTGTTGGGGTCAAATCCTGCGGCACAACCATACTCGCTGTCATCACAGTTGTCAGAGAAGAGCACCACCTCATCGGCGGCGAGGTTGTCTGCCAACCACTGATCGGAAACAGCGCAGTCCAACGTGATGTCATCACCACCTGAAACGTAAGTCGGAGCCGTCACATCGTTGCGGTCCACCGTCTGCACGTTGAGCTGGGCAATGTTGCAGAGCTCATCGAAAGCGGCATAGTGGAACTCAACGAATTCGCCGTCTTGGCAATCCGTAGCGTAATCCACGGTAGGCACGAGGGTAGAGATGATGTCACCGGCTTGGCCATAGGTTGGCTCACCCGTAATCGCACCACTCCAGCTGAACCATCCGGAGAATCCGTTGGCGTCACAGTTGTGGTTGTTGGCACCGTCTCCCAACTGGTAGCCGAAGTACTGGCTAGAAGGCTGGTGATTGAAACGCAGGAGCGTTCCGAACTGCCAATCTCCACGACCCGTAGCATAGCTCATGTCGTCGTTGAGGACATACATGGTCCAGAGGTCGGTATTCGCCGCACAACCGTAGTCGTTCTTGAAGCCTCCGCCCCACGCCGTTCCCGCAGTGCGGTTATCGAAGTAGAAGTGGAGGTCCAAACCGCGGTTCGGATCGTTCATGTCCATCACAGCTCCCTCTAGGAGGGCTGTTCCATTTTCATACTGCGTCATGGTCACGCCACCAGCGGAGAGGTCCTCCACAAAGTAAGCGGCCTGGCTCATGTCACCACCGATATCGTAGAACTGCAAGAGGGCATCGATACCGTTGTTAAAGTCGGGGTCGTCACCTGCCGTGATTACCTCCCACGTTTGGCTTGTACCCCCTCCGGCTGCGTTTTGGTTGCGGCCGTCAAATTGCAGTTTCGTGCTGTAAACAGCGTCGAGCTCAAGCTCGGAGCAAGCGAAGGCGGCAACATCGTTCGCTGCCATGGCAGCGTCGAGTTCGGACTCACACTCTACAGAGTAGTCAGCAATGCTGCCTGTCATCTCCAATTCAGTGCAACCAAGGCAAGGATCAGCAGAAGCGAGGGCAATCACACCACCGAGGGTGTAGACCTTACTGCCGCTGTCAAAGCTATAGGCACCTTCAAGTACAGGGTAGATGTCTCCACTAATCAGGGACTGGATGGCACGGTTGCCAGCTCCATCATCACTGAATTGGAAAATCTCTCCGTACCAGTTGGTGAGCTGCTCTCCGTTCTGCAAAGCATCACAGAAACCGAGGAACACGTGACCCGCGAGCAAGTCACCGATGACCTCTTGGCTCAAGGCCTCCAGGTTGTAGCCAGCAGAAGACCAAGCAGCGTCCGTTGGAAGGAAGAGCGTACCGCAATTCGCCACCTGCGAACAGGCGGTGCACTGACCCCAGGTGTCATTGATGTCTCCTGAGCCCATGCTCCACAAGCGGTTGGCATAGCTGTAGTAGTCCGTGATGGGTGCACAAGCACCATTCAAATAGTCGTCATAACCATCACCGTACAAAAGGTCGGCACCGAAGTCGAGGAGGTCCTCATACTCACCGTTGATGACCCACTTGTATTCCATGTCGGCTCCAGGAGCAGGGTCAAAGACCACCTGCCAAATGCCATCGGATACCTCGGCAGCTTCTGGACCGCCGTTTGGATCCCAGCCCCACCAAGGGCCGCTGATGCGCACAGAGGTGACATCCTCAATTCCGCTGCAGCTCAGGTCCAAGCTCGCCACCATACCGGTGGACTGACCACCAACATCCGGAACGAATCCAATACCGAGACCGTCAAAAGCGTCAGCGAAGTTGCTGGAACCACCACCACCGGAGAGCACGAGGTCTCCGATAATGCTGATGGTGGAGTCCAGCTCATCACCAGATTCCGTGTTGATGATGTCAAGCACCTCATCAAGGTCCTCATCCTCATCACATGTTCCATCCTCGTCTGCGTCATTCAAACAAGCGCCGTCACAATCAACGTTGCTCGCGCCGTAGAGGTCAATGGGGTACAGGCAAGAGCCGTCTTCATTGTTGGCTTCAGCGAAGTAGTTGCAGGCCTCAGCCTCGGTACAACCGCTGATCACACAGGTACCATCGTCGATGTCGGCACCGGCATAGTAGTTGTCGGCGATCGGGTTCGTGCAACCCGTGCAGGAACCGTCGTCGTCCGTAGCCGCAGGATCGTAGTTGTTTGCGGCTTCATCCGTACAACCTGCAATCTCATCCTCGTCACACACCAAGTCGCCATCGGCATCATTCAGGCAAGCACCGTCGCAATCGACATTGTCCACACCATAAATGTCACTGGCATAGACACACAGCGTGTTGTCCGAGTCAGCGAGAGGGTCATCGTTGTAGTTACAAGCGGCAGGGTCGGTGCAGCTCTCGGTCTCGTCCTCATTGCAAACACCATCACCATCGGCGTCGTTCAGGCATGCGCCATCGCAATCGACGTAATCGATGCCGTACAAGTCAATAGGATACTGACATGAACCATCATCGTCGGTGGCAGGAGCATCGTAGTTACAGGCCGTCTCATCGGTACAACCCGCGATCTCGTCCTCGTCACACACCAAATCACCGTCGGCGTCATTCAAACAGACACCGTCGCAATCAACATTGTCTACACCGTAGAGATCGATCGGATACTCGCACAAGTCGTTGTTTGTATCCGTGTAAGCGCCATCGTTACAGGCATTAGGGTCAGTACAACCTTCCGTTTCATCCGCGTTGCAGACACCGTCAAAGTCGTCGTCATTGGGATTGACGGTTCCGTCGGGGTTGCAGGTCTCACAAGGATCGTCCGCGTAAACACAAGAACCATCATCGATCGTCGCCGTGTCATCGTAGTTACACGCGGTGGATGCGGTACACCCTGCGCAGGTCAAGTACTCACAAGAACCGTCGTCGTCAGTGGCAGCAGCGTCATAATTGCATGCACCAGCGTCTTGGCAACCACCAATTTCATTCTCATCGCAAACCAAGTCACTGTCCTGGTCATTCAGGCAGTTACCATCACAGTCCACGATGTTATTTGGGTACCCATCAGGGTATGTGCAGCTACCGTTATCATCCGTCGCCGCAGCGTCGTAGTTACAGGCTGCGGAATCCTGACAACCTGCGATTTCATCCTCGTCGCAAACAAGGTCACTGTCCGCGTCATTCAGACAATTACCGTCGCAATCGAGATTGTCAGCGGCAGGATATGTGCAGCTGCTGTCATCATCGGTAGCAGCTTCACTGTAGTTACAGGCCGTAGCGTCAGTACATCCCGGCACTTCGTCCTCATCGCATGTACCATCTTCGTCTGAGTCGTTCAGGCAATTGCCGTCACAATCGAGATTGGCACTGCCATAGAGGTCTGCAGGGAATTCACACGAACCGTCGTCGTCAGTGGCTGCGCCATCGTAGTTACAGGCCGTGGCGTCCGTACATCCCAAAACAGGTGCACCGGCACCGAAGTAGAAGGTGTCACGGAACTCGTTGGCACCATCACCATTGATGAAGACCTGGCAGTACAATTGACCACTGATGTCACCATCCGTGGTGAACTGACCGGCCAACACCTTGAGCTCAGGACCCGCAATTCCATTCGCATCACCGTTGAGTGCATACCACGCTCCACCGATGGCATCATCGATGGAAATGTTTCCACCGGGAAGACCTCCACCTGGGTCGAAGTTGGTTGCCCAAGGGTTTGCTCCGGATTGCACCGTAGATACCGCAGCTTCACCAGCTCCTGCATTGGGAGTACCCTCCAATCCGATGGTCACCCAACTGTCATATGCGAGGTCGGGGTAGACTCCGAAAAGCAAGCTATTGATGCCATTTGGAGTTGCTGCTCCTAATATGGCATGGTAAAAGCTTGTCGTCGTATTGACGAAAGTTGGATTCACCGCATCACCAGAAACAGACGAGAAGAAATCATCTTCATTGTTCATGGTAACGTACAGCTGTGTGCAGCTGTATCCGGTCAAGTCTACTGGTCCGAGTGCACCGACAAGTAAGCCGATGTCTTCGGACACGACCTCTATTTCGAGATCATACCCTTCAGGGGCTGGAGCAGAATTGACAGCGATTTGCTGAATCTGAGAAAAAGAAGAGGCCCAACATGCAAAGAGGGCCAAGATGAGAGATGTGAGACGCATCACAAGTGGTTTGGTTCCATTGGTTGTTTCCTGCACAAACAGGTTCAGGCAAGTTCTCAAAACTTGTCCGTCTCTCAATATTCACTCACCCACCTTCGTCGAATTATACACCCTGCTGGGGGGGCTGTAAGAGGAGTCGTTTCACAACACTTCGACATTATCGTGTAATCGATATATATAACTCAATAAAAAAGCTACCAAAACGTGTATAACTGGCCAAACCTGTAGGATTGCGTCTACAAATTCCTGGTGCATTCTCTACTTTGGGGCCATTGATCTGGAATGGCCATATCCTGACCTAAAAGGCAGCCAGTCGCGAACTTAAGGGTAATTAAACAACTGGTTTAAAGTCATTTAAGGTCAACCCAGACAGGGCGAAAACGCAAGGAAGCCCACACTACGCTTAACCACACCTTTTCGGTGATAATTTCATTCACCATGTGGCATAAAGCACAAAAAAGGGCCGACAGTGATGTCGACCCTTCTGTTTACCTGCCTTCAATATCAGGTATTTTGTTGCGGTGGCAGGACTCGAACCTGCGACCTTCGGGTTATGAGCCCGACGAGCTACCAACTGCTCCACACCGCGATCAATATTCCCGCTTTCGGGACGGCGAAGATAGTCGGGTCGTCTTTCTTTGCAAGCGAAAATCCTGCCCAGTGTCACAAACGAATGCAAAAGCCCTTCATCGCGCCGGTTTCGTGAACATCATTGGTTCACCAAACGTCGGCAAGTCCACCTTGATGAACCGATTGGTGGGGGAACGCCTCAGCATCATCAACGCGAAGGCCCAGACGACCCGTCACCGAATCATGGGCATTGTATCCGGGGAAGACTGGCAAATTGTGTACTCCGATACGCCCGGCGTCCTTGACCCTTCCTACAAACTGCAGGAGGGCATGATGAAATTCGTGAGAACAGCCCTGCGGGACGCGGACGTCCTCCTCATCGTGACAACGCCTGAGGAAACAACGCTGGCGCACCCCGAAACCCTGGAAAAGGTCCAGCGCATGGACATCCCTGTGCTGCTCCTGATCAACAAAATCGATTTGGGAGATCAAGAGGCCATCAAGGAGAGGATTGCCCACTGGCAGGAATTGATTCCCCGCGCAGAGATTCACCCCATCAGTGCGCTTCATGGATTTAACCTCGATCACCTGCTCGAGCGCATTATTGCATTGCTTCCCTCCTCCCCCGCCTTCTTCCCCAAGGACGAAATGACCGACAAGCCCATGCGCTTCTTCGTTTCGGAAATCATCAGGGAGAAGATTTTGACCCACTGCAGACAGGAAGTTCCCTACAGCAGCGAAGTTGTGGTCGAGACTTTCAAGGAAGACCAAACCAAAGAAGGCAAGCCTTTGCGCCGCATAGAAGCCACCATTCAAGTGGCACGAGAGTCACAAAAAGCGATTCTGATCGGTGCGGGCGGCAGCATGATCAAGCGCCTGGCCACCGATGCACGCAAAGACCTGGAGCGGTTTCTCAAGGAGAAGGTATTCCTGGAGCTGCGCATCAAGGTGGACAAGGACTGGCGCGACGACGAGCGCAAGCTCAAGCAATACGGCTATTTCAATGGCTGAGTCTCCGGCAAATGAAGCCTTGACCCGCGTGGCGTTTCCAAACGCCAAAGTCAACCTCGGACTGCAGGTAAGGAACCGCAGGAAAGACGGATACCACAACATCGAAGGTTTGTTTCTCCCCGTGCCGTGGCAAGACACCCTCGAATTGGAGGTGCTAGAAGCCGGGAACACCCATGAAATCAACAGCCTCGGGCTGGCCATTCCCGGTGCCCCGGAAGACAACCTCATCATCAAGGCGGCCTTTTTGTTGCAAAAGGAGGTTGACTTGCCTCCAATGCGCTTTCACCTCATCAAGTCCATTCCCATGGGAGCAGGGCTCGGTGGCGGCAGTGCCAATGGGGCTTTCGCACTCAAGCTGATCAACGAGCACTTCAACCTCGGGTTGGATCATGTCGAACTTGAGGCATACGCCGCGCGGCTGGGCTCGGACTGTCCTTTTTTCATCCAAAACGTGTGCGCGCACGTTTCCGGCAGAGGCGAACGCGTGCGCCCCATGCCACTCCAAATTGAAGGCTGGTGGATTGCGCTCTTAAATCCTGGCATACACATCCGCACGGCAGACGCATTCAATGGCATCACCCCCAACGATGACCGCCCGGGCCTCGGGGATTGGAAGGGCACGGGACCGACCGATTGGACAGGCGCACTCCAGAACGATTTCACAAAACCAGTCGCAGAACAACACCCCGCCATCCAAGAAGCGCTGGACCGCCTGACACAGCATGGCGCCACATTCGCAGATATGAGCGGAAGCGGCTCGACTGTTTTTGGCTTCTTTCAGGATGCGCCTCCACCCGAATTAATGAGCAACTGCCCTGCGCATTGGCGCACTTGGCAGGGTCAATTCACTTGAAGCCCCCCAGCGGCGCTTACTTCGGCGCCCGACGGTACAGGAAGAGGCCAAGCAAGCCGAACAAGACATTGGGTGTCCACGCAGCCACGCCTGGTGGGATGCCCGCGTGGGTGGCCGACACCGACATCAGTTTGGCGCTGAAGACATAAATGAACCCCACCACTACGCCGATCAGCAAGTGGATGCCCGTGCCGCCGCGCTGTCTGCGGCTGGCCACACTCACCCCAATCAACGCCATCACGTATATGGCAAAGGCGTTGGAAGTACGCGTGTGCGACTCCAACTGCAGCAGGCGCTCGCCTCCCGACCCTTTGGCCTTCTCCCGCGCAATGGCTTGTTGCAAACCGGTCCAGCCCAGAGTGGACATGGCCTGGGAGCGCTGACCGAAATCCGCCATGCGCATGGTCAACGCCGTATCCAAAACGGCCACCTTTTCGAAGCGCTCCGCCCCCTGCTCATCCCACCACCTGCGCCTGAGATTGGAGACCCGCCAGGTCTGTTGCTCTTCCAGCCACTTGGCCTTGCTCGCCGTCCATTTCTCCGCGAGCCGGCCGTCCTGCCATTGCTCAAGCACAAAGCGATACCCCACCTGCCGCCCCGCATTCACCGATCTGAAATACACCACGGTTCCAGGTTGGATTTCCCGGTACAGGTGCTGTTCGGCAATGTGGAACTCCTTGTGGATGAACTCCACCTCGAAATCCAACTTCCGCTCATTGGACACCGGAAGCACCACGTGGGCAAGCAACAGGCTACCGGCCACAAGAATGGTGGACGCCATGAAATAAGGCCGCATGAGCCGCTGAAAGGAAATCCCGCCCGCCAGCACCGCAATGATTTCGCTGCGCTGGGCCAACCGGCTGGTAAAAAGCAGAATCGTCAAAAAGACGATAAACGCGCTCAACATGTTACCCAAGGCCAGACAGAAACTCACGTAATAAGAACCCAGCACCGCCTTCCATGGCGCTCCGTTCTCAATCAAGCGCTCCAAATTTTCCGCAACATCAAACACCACCGCCACCACGCAGAACAAGGCCACCATCAAAAAGAAGGTGCCCAGGAAATTGCGGATGATATAGCGATCGAGTATGCGCATGTCAGGCCCTCAGCAGCGCTGTTCCAAAGTGGGGATAATGCCGTCCTTCCAAGCGGTGAACGTACCATCGGCAATGCGCTCCCGCGCCTCCCGCATCAAATCAAGGTAGAAAGCGAGGTTGTGCACCGACGCAATCTGCATGGCCAAGATCTCGCCCGCGCGAAACAAATGCCTGACGTAGGCCCGGCTGTATCGCTGATCCACATCTGCCGTACCGGTCGGATCCAGGGGCGAGAAGTCTGCCTCCCACTTGCGGTTGCGCATGTTCATGGTGCCTTGCCGGGTAAAAAGCATGCCGTTGCGCGCATTCCGGGTAGGCATGACACAATCAAACATATCTACCCCCAGGGCGATGTTCTCCAACAAGTTGGCGGGAGTCCCCACCCCCATCAAGTAGCGCGGCTTGTCCTCTGGAAGGATCTCCGTGCACAGGGCCACACTGGCGTACATCTCTTCATGGGGCTCTCCAACGGACAAGCCACCAATGGCATTGCCCGCGGCACCGCGTTCCGCGATGGCATGGGCCGACGCCTTGCGGAGCTCCGGGTAAGTCGAACCCTGAACAATGGGGAAGAGCATCTGTTCGTGCCCGTAATGGGGGGCGGTTTCCGACATGCGGGCCATGCACCGGTCCAACCAGCGGTGGGTCATCTCCATGGACTTGCGGGCATATTCATAGTCACACGGATAAGGAGGGCACTCATCAAATGCCATGATGATGTCCGCGCCAATAACCCGCTGTATGTCGATGGCCCGCTCTGGGGTAAACAAATGCGGACTGCCATCGATGTGCGACCTGAAGGTCACGCCCTCCTCTTTGATTTTTCGATTCTCGGCCAGGCTGTAGACTTGATAGCCGCCCGAATCGGTCAGGATGGGACGGTCCCACCCCATAAAGCCATGCAACCCGCCCGCCTTGGACAACACGTCCAATCCAGGCCGCAAGTACAAGTGATAAGTGTTGCCCAAAATAATATGAGGGTCGACCACCTCAGCGAGCACATCTTGGGGCACAGCCTTGACCGACCCCTGGGTGCCCACCGGCATGAAGATGGGCGTTTGGATCGCACCGTGACCGGTTACAAGGGTGCCAGTGCGGGCGCGAGAATGGGGATCGGTAGCGGCGACGGTGAATGACATGTGCAACAGGTGCTCGAGAGAAAATGCGCAAAGGCGCGTGTCAAAAGTAACTTGGTCCCATGTTGGGAACGCTGTTCAATACGGCCACAGTTTTGGTCGGTGCCGGATTCGGCCTCGCTTTGCGCAAAAAGGTACCCGAAAGTCTGCGCAAGGTGGTCTTCTCGGCCATCGGCCTCTTTACCTTATATATAGGTGTGGACCTCATGACCGGCATTTCCAACCCCATCGCGGTGTTCATGGCCCTGGTTTTGGGAGCGGCATTGGGGCACGCCTTGGGTGTGGACCGGCGCATTCGGGCCGCTGCGGACAACCTCGGCACGGGCATTGGCGCCGCACTCGTGCAATCCACCCTCCTCTTTTGTGTGGGCGCCATGACCTTGGTCGGCTGCATGCGGGACGGCCTGCAACAGGACCCCACCATCCTTTACGCCAAAGGCACCATGGACCTTTTTAGCTCGGTCTTCCTGGCGGCAACGTTGGGCCGCGGCGTGCTCTATGCAGCGGGTGCCGTACTGGTGCTTCAGGGCGGACTGACTTTGGGCTTCAGCGTCATGGGGTCCGGGATATCTGAAGCGCTCGTGGCTGAACTCTCGGGGCTGGGTGGCATCCTGCTGTTTGGCCTTGGCATGGACCTGCTCGGCATCCGGCAGTTCCCCCTGCTCGACCTGTCTTGCGCCCTCCCCCTTCTTCCTGCAGTATTGTGGCTGCTCAATCTGGTCTGACCCGCTCCTTGCATGCCCGCCAACAAGTACGCCCTGCTCCGCTACCGCATCATTGACCGTTGCCTGACCAACAGCATGCGGCCCTACCCCTCCAAAGAGGACCTGAGGGTCGCTTGCGAAGAAGCCCTGTACGGCAGTGAAGGCGAACGCATCAGCATATCCACCATCGAGAAGGACCTGTGGGCCATGCGCTACGAAAGCGAGCTCGGCTATGAGGCCCCCATTGCATACAACAGTGCGCACCGGGGTTACCATTATGAGGATCCCGAATACAGCATCAGCGGACTCAACCTGCAAGAGCAGGACCTCCAAGCCCTGAGGTTTGCCACGCTCACCCTGCTGCAGTTCAGGGACATGCCGGTTTTTGAGCAATACCACGCTGCGATCGGCCGAATATTCGACCGGGTGCATGCGGCGGGGCCCGGCGGCGGGGCCGAACAGCACATTCAATTCGAGCAAGCTCCGCGAACGCTGGGCACCGAACACATCGCCACGCTCATGTCCGGAATTGGAGAGCAGAAAGTCGTCCGTTTTGGTTACCGCAAGTTCAATGCCTCAGGCGGCGAGGAAAGTCAACGGGCGATAGAGCCTTATCTGCTCAAGGAATACCGCAACAGGTGGTATGTGATCGGCAAGCCCGAAGGCGCCGATGCGGTGCGCACCTTCGCCCTGGACCGGATGTTTGATGTGGCACTCGATAGTGCCCAATTTGTGCGTGACAACAGCTTCGACGCCGACCGGTATTTCAAACACAGCCTGGGCATCACATCGGGGTCCGAGGGCGTGGTTGAATACCGCTGGGCTGCAGCTCCCCTGCTCTCGCACTACCTCAACAGCCAGCCGTTGCATGCTTCTCAACGCATCCTGAAGGCCGCGCCGCCGCAACCCGGCTGGACCTGCTATGCGATGGCAGTGCACCGGACGTACGAACTGAATCAACTCATGCTGGGCTTCGGTGCTGAAGTGCAACCGCTCGCTCCAGCCTCGTGGGTGGAGGAAATGACCCAGATTCACCGCAAAGCGCTCGCTGAATTAAGCACCACACAAGGCCAAGCCTGACGCGGGTTTCGATCACACATCCGATTTTCTGAGGGTACGTAAATCCATTACGGACCCAACCGGGAACGTTGCATCATGAACGCTTCCCCCATGGTCCCCATCAACCCACCCACAGGGCATCAGCCCCTCCTTGAAACTGCCCCCTATGCGGCGAATTCCCCAGTTTCACCGCGGAATCACCGCCTTCAACCTTCCGGCGCACAGCAAACCCCAATGGCCATTTCGGCCATCGCCTACGCAGGAATGGACATGCCCGTCCACATGGTGCTCTCCTGCCGCACCAATTCAGGCATGCAGTTCCGCCAATGGACGCTGGATTATGCCGCATTCAACCGGCTCGTCCGACAGCGCATTGCCCGTTCAGCCGCCATTGCGCTGTTGACTGCGATCGGCGCCTTGCAAACGACCGACCCAAAGACAGGCTTGCGGTGCTGGGGACACCTGCAGGTGGCCCAAATCCTTCACGACACCCCCGTTCTCGTTGCTGCGCAGGCTGGCATCACATCACGTGTAGCCGCATGAAAAACAGCACCCTCACCCCCGGCCACATTGCAGACATCGCCGCTGCACGTGCCTACATCATGGACTTCTCCTGTCCTTCTGGCTTCAGTCAATTCTCGTGGCGCCAACTGCAGCAAACCGCGCTCGCTGTCTGGCAATCCCACCTCAAGGGGACCCACTACAGAGGATCCCTGCATTTCTGCAGGCCGGAGTTCTATGCCATGCTCACCCAACCGAGCGGCCAGCCCATTGTGTCGGTTGGCCGAATCCGAGGATTCATGGCCGCTTAAGCGCAAGTCGATTTGTGGAAAATTCAATCTTGAATCGCCAATCTCATTCAACTTCAGAAATTAACTTCGACCGGCTAAAATATTTCGGAGGCATTTTTTGCAGATACGTCGATTATTTACGTAAATTAGTAGAGCCAATACCTGACTATGTCGAACGAAGGGTCTCATAATCTTCGAATCCTGCAACGCGAACTGCGTTCGGTCCTAAAACGGGACCATGGATCGGAAGATGCATATGGCACCCTTTTGTCTTACATAGGGCCTGTGGATTCAGCAGGTATGGAAGGTCTGCTCGCCTTGGCGGAGAAGAGTTCCTCCGCAGCAGGGGGCCGCACCCTGATGAAGCGCATTGGAAATGTGCTCATCGAATGTCTGCAAAATGTCATGCGCCACGGCCTCATCGAAGAGAACGGGTTTACACAGCTCTACCTGACATTGGAGTCTACCCCGGTCGGTTTTCAGGTCCAGTGTGGAAACATGGTGGACACCGAAATGCGCAGTTTGCTGAGCAACCGACTCTCCGAGATCAATGGCATGGAGGAGGAAGTCTTGCGCAAGACCTACATCGAAACGCTCTGCAACGGCGAGTTGTCCAACAAGGGCGGCGCCGGGCTTGGGCTGCTGAGCCTCGCCAAGAAGGCCAATGGCCCCATCGAATACCGGTTCGACAACCAGGACGACGACCGTGAGCTCTTCACACTGATCGTCACCATTCGCCGGTCTTAACCCTTCATCAGGTTTTCCGCTTCTTTTCCTTGGATGCAGGAAACAGAATGTTATTGAGAATAAGGCGATAGCCCGGGGAGTTCGGGTGCAGGTTCAAATCGGTAGGCGGGTCGTTGACCAGGTGACGGTAATCCTCGGGGTCGTGCCCTCCATAATAACTCCACTGCCCTTCACCCAGCGTGCCATGAAGGTATTTGACGGAACCAATGCCCCTGCTCTCTCCCAACACAGTCGCGTCGGGCCGGACAAATTTCTTGCGAAACGACGTCGTCTGCCCCATGAAACCGTGGATCACCTGCTCGTGGCTTTGGGTCAACATGGTCGGGATGACATCCCATTTGGCTGAAAAGTCGAACAGCGTGAAGAAGTCCTTGATTTCCTTCGTTTTGCTGTGATCCTCAGTGGCATCGATGTCGCTGAATTCATAGACCATGGGGTCGCGCACCAGGCGGTAGTTCCAAAATGCAAACCCCTGCTCAAAGTCCAGCTTCTGCTGCGCCAAGGGGTCGGAAGGGTCGCCATCAAACATGGGGTCGCAGATGTCGGTCTCCTGCGCAGCCAGTGCGATGTCAAAACTGTCGGTACCTGAGCACATCGTAAACAGGAAACCGCCGCCGAGCACGAATTTTCTCATTTCAAGCGCCACAGACCGCTTCATCTCACTCACCTTGGAAAAGCCCAATGCAGCTGCACTCGCTTCCTGATTGGCTTGCTCCTCCTGGTACCAAGCCGCATTCCGGTAGGAGCGATAGAATTTCCCGTATTGCCCTGTAAAATCCTCGTGGTGCAAATGAAGCCAATCGTAGTCGATCAATTTGCCCTCCATGACCTCGGCGTCGTACACGATTTCGTAGGGAATTTCAGCGTAAGACAGGACGAGCGTAACGGCGTCATCCCAGGGAAGCTTGCTCTTGGGGCTGTACACCGCCACCCGGGGTGCCACCTCAAGTTTGACCCTTTGCTGGTTGACTTCAGGGTCGGCAATGCCTTGCAACATCCGCCGCACCTGCACGTCGGCCATGGGCTCGAAGTCGACGCCGCGAATGGTGCATTCTCCGGAAATGGAAGGCGCTGCAGGAATGAGGAAACTCCCCCCGCGGTAATTCAGCAACCACTCCACTTCCAACCCTTGATCCAGCACCCAATACGCCATGCCATAGGCCTTGAGGTGGTTCGCCTGCCCCTCGTCCATGGGAATCAGCAGTTTACTGGCCTGCACAGTACCCGCAGCACAGAACAACATGCAACACAGGGCCATCACCCACCGCAATTTCATCATGCCTCTAAGGTAATTAGGGCGCACCATCCCCGCCTGCTCTCCGTTCAGAACGTATCAGAACGGGGATTCCTCCTCGCCCTCATTCATGCGTGAACCCACCGTCATGGTCTTGGCTCCGCTGTTGGCAAAGTCCTCATTGGGCGACAGGCCCTTGCCCGAATCAAAGGGACTGTCGGCGAAAGCGTCGTAATCCGAGAACTTGGCGAGGTGCTTGGTGAACTTGAGTTTCACTGTATCCAATCCACCATTTCTGTGTTTGGCCACGATGAGTTCGCCCATGTTTTCCGTATCCATGCCGTCCGCATCCTCCGTGATGCCATAATACTCTGGCCGGTAGATGAAGCAAACGATGTCAGCGTCCTGCTCAATGGCCCCCGATTCCCGCAAGTCAGACAAAATGGGCCGCTTATCTCCGCCGCGTGTCTCCACGGAACGGGAAAGTTGCGACAGGGCGATGACCGGAACATCGAGCTCCTTGGCGATGCTCTTGATCGACCGGCTGATGGCTGAAATCTCCTGCTCGCGGTTGCCTTTGCCGTTGTCACCTCCGGCCGTCATCAACTGGAGGTAATCAATGATCACCATGCTGATGCCGTGCTTTTGCTTCAATCGGCGGCACTTGGCCCGCAGCTCAAAAACACTCAGCGCCGGTGTGTCGTCAATGAAAAGCTTGGCCTTGGCCAAATTCTTGATGCGGCTTTGCAACTGCTGATACTCGTAGTCTTGGAGGTCACCCTTCCTGAACTTTTCCGAACTGAGTTCGGATTCAGCCGCCACCAGTCGCTGAACCAGCTGGGCAGAGCTCATCTCAAGGGAAAAAACCGCCACAGGGACATCGTGGTCCACGGCCATGTTTCGCGCCATGGACAGCACGAAGGCCGTCTTGCCCATACCCGGGCGCGCAGCCAACACTACCATGTCAGAACGTTGCCAACCTCCCGTGAGCTTATCCAAGGAATTGAATCCGGTGGGCACACCACTCACGCCGTCTTTATTGAGACGGGCCTGGTCGATGCCATCGATCACCTGGCGCATGACCGCACTCATTTCCTGCACACCCTGACGGATATTGCCCTCGGCCACCTCAAAAAGCTGTTGCTCCGAGCGGTCCAACAGGTCAAATACATCGGTTGTGTCTTCAAAAGCAGACTCAATGGTCTCTCCGGAAATGCGAATCAGCTCCCGCTGGATGTACTTCTGTGCCACGATACGGGCGTGGGCTTCGACATTGGCAGAGCTCGCCACACGGTCGGTCAGGCTGGCCACATAGGCCGGTCCGCCGCAGAAACCCAAAACGCCCGCTTTGCGCAACTGCTCGGTCACCGTGAGCAAATCCACCGGCTCGGATTCCCCGAAGAGGGCATTGATCGCATTGAAAATCTCACCGTGTGCATCCTTGTAGAACGCTTCCGGCTTGAGGATATCAATGACCGCGTTGACCGCGGCACTTTCCAGCATGCACGCACCCAAAACCGCCTCCTCCAATTCAACGGCTTGGGGTGGTTTCTTTCCGATGCCCGTCATACCTGGAGCCACTGCCGCACCTTTAATGGCCGTTTTGCGCTTGTTGCTGAGGGATTTGTTGTCGGCCACGGTGAAATAGGGATGAAGGACCAAATTAGCCCCCATTTCGAGGCCACGACGCGCACACTATCCACCGCGCTTCAACACGTATATCCACAAAGTAACTTGCCACCATGCGACCATCGCTCAAGACCCTTGGCCTGCTGACCTTTACAGTGGGTATAGCCAGCGGTTGCGCCGTGAAAAAAGCGCCTCCGGAGGTGGAATTCCTGTCCCCGAGCAGCACCATCGCCGTGGCGGAAGGCCAAGCGGTCAACCTGGCTTTTGCCGTCCGCGACCCCGCCCCTGCTCAAGGGTCCACCGAGTCCGGTCAATGGCGCATCGAAATCGGCCCCGGTGGCGGCGCGACCTGGTGGACCGCATCGGGCAACCTGTCCGCAGCGCCCACTGCTGAAGCCATCAGCGACACCATCCAAGTCACTTGGCAGGTAGGTCCATTGGCCTCGGGCAGCACGGGACCCATCCAATTGGTGTTGTCCGCCATCGCAACAGATGGAGAAGGCCAAGTGGGGGCCGATTTCAAGGCAGCCACACAGCACGGCGTCGCCCTCTCCTCTTCCGGGTTGTGGTGGGCGGGACATCCCGCAGAAGATGGGTTTGGCTACTTCAACGGTCCCAATGGAGCCTCCTCCTTTTCGGATGTTGGACCGAGCGGGCCACACTGGGTGGTCCATTTGGACGGTCAGGCCATCCTCGTGACAGGATCAAGCGCCCTTCAAGGCTGGCCACTACAAGACGGTATTCCTGCAGCAGTCGCCGCCTGGACCGCCAACATGCCACCCTCTGCTGCAGTCGGCGGGGTCCGCCACTTGCGGCGGGCTTCATACACCCATTCCGCCTCCGCCTGGGCTGAGGTCAGCTGGACAGATCGCTGCACCTGGCACGGCGCACAAGGCGACATGCAACGGTCCTGGGTGCTCGACACCGGCGAAACACTGTTGGATGCGGGAGTGGTCGGGAACGACATGGTCATTCTTGCGACCACTGACGCCGGAGAATTTCGGTTGATCCGGTTCAACATCGAAACAGGCGCACGGAACGAAGCAGTGACGTGGACGCCCGAGGCGTCGGGTTCTACGGGACCGACCCCCCTCGGTTGGCTCCTCGAAGTAAACGGCCTTCCCGCCGCACTGGAAGCCGATGGCACGGCCAGGATTTGGGATGCCAATGGAGGCGCCACCCCAATGACGACGATGGCACTTCCGGGAAGCGGCCCCGTCCAAGGTGCTGGGCGCCTGGAGAACGGACAGTGCTGGACCTCTCGCAACACAGGAATTTTCATGGGTTACAATGCACAGTCCATCGGGACTTGGGACACCCCCATCCTGGACGTCACGGAGGATCGGGCCAACGGGCTGTGGTGGGTCCTCAGCGAAGATGGCGATGTCCGAACATGGCGTGCCCTCCAAACCACAGACTTCACCCCCATCGGCTCAAGTGTTGCCGCAGGACCCGCAACGCGAAATGGCACCGTGGCGCACAATCGACCGGGCCCTCCTTGAGAACTTCCCCTGCAACCCACCGGTTCTTTCATCAGTCCTCGCGACCTTGCCCGCCATGTCGGAAATGCTGAAATTCCCACAAGACAATCCAGATTTTAACGTCGCCCTGAGCACGAGTCTCGTGCTCTTTGGTTTTGACGGGGCGCAGTTACAGCTGTTGCTCGCACGCAGCCAGCGCGACCCTTTCAAAGACGGCTTGTTTCTGCCGAGCCGGTACCTTGAAGCCCAAGATGAGCTGATGCTCAGTGCGCGCAGCATGTTTCACGGGCTCTTCGGCTATGACGAACCCGAAATCATCGAACAGCTCAAGGCTTTTGGAGGCGTGTTTCGCCATCCACTGGGCCGCGTGGTCAATGTGGCCTTTTATGCGTTGGTCAGAAAAGAAGACTTCTTGGCCGAAAAGTGGGAACAACACGGGATGCAGTGGAGCCCGATTGACCGCATGCCTGACCTCGCGTTTGACCACAATGAGGTTGTCGCATACGCGAAGGAGCGACTGAAGCGCCGCGTCAAAAGGCGGCCGGTGGGGTTCCACCTCATGCCTGAGGAGTTCACGCTCGGACAGCTGCAGACGCTCTATGAGCAGGCGTTGGGCAAGACTTTTGACAAGCGGAATTTTCGCAAGAAACTGTTCAAGAGCCCCTTGCTTACCGACCTCAACCGCAAGGCCAATGGCCGGGAGGTCGGTCAACACAAAGGCAGCAGCCTGTTCACCTTTGACCGGGACCGCTACCAGCGGATGAAAAACGAAGGCTACGACTTCCTCTTCTGACGAGAGGGCAGCCGTTCAGCTCAGCTTTTCAGTTCCCAATCAGCAGCCGAATTCGGCCTTCAGCGCATCCACGCAGTCCAGCTCCTCCCAGGGGAAGAGCTTCACCTCGCGCTCCACTGTGCGGCCATCGGCGGCCTTGAAACGCTTGGTCACCACCTCGCAAGTCCGGCCCATGTGACCGTATGCTGCGGATTCAGTGTAAATGGGCGTGCGCAAGGCAAAGCGTTGCTCAATGTCATAAGGACGCATCGGGAAAATGCCCGCAATCCGCTGGGCGATTTCTCCATCAGAGGCCCCCACTTTGGCCGTGCCGTAGGTATTGACATACAAGCCCACGGGATCGGCCACACCAATGGCATACGCCACTTGGACCAGCACTTCATCGCACACACCCGCTGCCACCAAATTCTTGGCCGCATAGCGGGTGGCGTAGGCCGCACTGCGGTCCACCTTTGAGGGGTCTTTTCCGCTGAAGGCACCGCCGCCGTGGGCACCCCGCCCACCGTAGGTATCCACGATGATCTTGCGGCCCGTCAAACCGGTGTCCCCATGGGGGCCTCCGATGACGAACTTTCCTGTGGGGTTGACGTGCAATTTGTGGTCACCCTTGAACAGGGCTTGCACCCGTTCCGGGCAATCCGCCAGCACCCGGGGGATGAGGATGTCCGCTACGTCCTGTTTGATTTTGGCGAGCATGGTCGCCTCATCGGCATGAAAATCATCGTGCTGCGTAGACAGCACAACCGCTTCGACCCTCAAGGGCGTATGATCGTCGGCGTATTCGATGGTGACCTGGCTCTTGCTGTCCGGGCGCAGGTAATCCATGGCTGTTCCCTCGCGGCGCAATTCGGCGAGGACCTTGAGCAGCCTGTGGCTGAGGTCCAATGGCAAAGGCATGAAGTCGTCCGTATCGCGGCACGCATAGCCAAACATCATGCCCTGGTCTCCTGCCCCCTGCTCCTCCGGGGCGGCCCGCTCCACCCCTTGATTGATGTCAGGGCTCTGCTCATGGATGGCACTCAGCACTCCACAGCTGTTGGAATCGAACATGTACTCACTCTTGGTGTAGCCGATGCGTTCGATGGTCTCCCGCGCGATTTGCTGAACATCGAGGTACGCATCGCTCTTCACCTCACCGGCCAGGATCACCTGTCCGGTGGTGACCAAAGTCTCGCAGGCCACCTTGGACTGGGGGTCAAAAGCGAGAAAATGGTCAATGAGCGCGTCAGAAATCTGGTCAGCCACCTTGTCGGGATGGCCTTCGCTGACGGATTCAGAAGTAAAGAAATAGGACATGTTGGCACGTTTCGGGCGGCAAATATCGGGATTGCAGGACGCGAAGATGGTATCTTTGTGTTGCTTATTGCGAAAGACGGAGGGATCGGCCCTTTGATGTCTTGGCAACCCGTGAAAAAAGGGCGGGTGCCAAATCCGACCTCGGCACCGCCGAGGAGAGATGAGCCTATGGAATCCCTGATTCCGTCCGCTTTCGCGCATGGCAACGAATTTCGACATGCGCCAAGACATTACACAGGCAGCCCGCAACCGCATCCTCGTCCTCGACGGGGCCATGGGCACCATGATCCAACGCTACGGCTTGGAAGAAGCCGATTTCCGGGGCGACCGGTTTGCCGGTCACGGGCATCCCCTCAAGGGCAACAACGACCTGCTCGCCCTCACCCGTCCAGATGTCCTCCGCGAGATCCACGATGCCTACTTCGCAGCAGGCGCAGACATCGCAGAAACCAACACCTTCAGCTCGACCACCATTGCACAAGCCGATTACGGACTGGAAGCCGCGGTGTACGACCTCAACTTTGCCTCTGCACAAGTGGCCCGGCAATCTGCCGATGCCTGGACCGCCAAGGAGCCGGACAAGCCCCGCTTTGTGGCGGGATCGGTCGGGCCCACCAACCGCACCGCAAGCATGAGCCCGGATGTGAACGACCCGGGGTACCGTGCTGTCACTTTTGACCAACTCGTCACAGCTTACCGCCAGCAAATGGTCGCCCTCATCGCGGGCGGCGTCGATGTGCTCCTCATCGAGACTGTCTTTGACACCCTCAATGCCAAGGCCGCCCTTTTCGCCGCAGAAGAAGCCTTCGATGCCACCGAAAACCGCCTGCCCATCATGGTCAGCGGCACCATCACGGATGCCTCCGGACGCACGCTCAGCGGCCAAACCGCAGAGGCCTTCTGGGTGTCCATGAGCCATGCACCACTCTTTTCTATCGGCCTGAATTGCGCCCTCGGCGCCACCCAGCTCATCCCCCACCTCGAAGCCCTGTCCGCAGTGGCAAGCTGTGGCATCTCCGCCCACCCCAATGCCGGCTTGCCCAACGAAATGGGCGAGTACGACCAAGGTCCAGAAGACATGGCACAACAGCTCAAGCCCTTTTTGGACAAGGGCCTGGTCAACGTCCTGGGCGGTTGCTGCGGCACCACTCCCGACCACATCCGAGCGATAGCCGACAGCGTAAAGAATCGCGCACCCCGGCGCACGGACTCTGCATATGCAGCCCCCGATTCACCTGCCGAATCCCCTGCCGCATGACCGCCCGCCCGCTCCTTTCACTCAGCGGTTTAGAGCCGCTTTTTGTGACCCCCGACACCAACTTTGTCAATGTCGGCGAGCGCACAAACGTCACCGGCAGCCGGAAATTCCTGCGCCTGATTAAAGAGGACCGTTTCGAAGAGGCCATCGAAGTCGCCCGAGAACAAGTCGAGGGCGGCGCGCAAATCCTCGACGTCAACATGGACGAGGGCCTCCTCGACTCCGCGGAATCCATGCGCCGGTTCCTCAACCTGATTGCTGCAGAGCCCGACATCGCCCGCATCCCCATCATGGTGGACAGCTCCAAATGGGAAGTGATCGAAGCGGGACTGCAGTGTATTCAAGGAAAGGGCGTGGTCAATTCCATCAGCCTCAAAGGCGGCGAGGCCGAGTTTCTCGACCAGGCGCGCATGGTCAAGCGCTATGGGGCGGCAGTCGTGGTCATGGCCTTCGACGAAAAGGGACAAGCCGACGACTACCAGCGGCGCATCGACATCTGCGCGCGGGCCTACAGGCTCCTTGTAGATGAAGCGCGTTTCGATCCCCGCGACATCATCTTCGATCCCAACATTTTCCCGGTGGCCACGGGCATGGAAGAGCACCGGCGCAATGCTGTCGACTTCTTCGAGGCCACACGTTGGATCCGCACCCACCTCCCGGGCGCGCACGTCAGCGGTGGCGTGTCCAACGTCAGCTTCAGCTTTCGGGGCAATCCCGTGGTCCGCGAGGCCATGCACAGCGCCTTCCTCTTCCACGGCATTCAAGCCGGCATGGACCTGGGCATCGTCAACCCCACCATGCTCACCGTCTATGACGACATCCCAGAAGACCTGCTGGTGCGGGTGGAAGATGTTCTGCTCAATCGGCGCGATGACGCCACAGAGCGCCTCATAGACTTTGCCGAAGGACTCAAGGGCGTCGCTGGCACCGTGGCTGTAAAGGACGACGCCTGGCGCAAAGAGCCTGTGGCAGACCGCATCCAACACGCCCTGGTCAAAGGCATCGCCGAACACATCGAAACCGACGTCGAGGAAATCTTCGGCCAAATCGGTTCTCCACTCCGGGTCATCGAAGGCCCCCTCATGGACGGCATGAACGTGGTGGGCGACCTCTTTGGAGCGGGCAAGATGTTTCTGCCCCAAGTGGTCAAGAGCGCACGCGTGATGAAGAAAGCGGTCGCCTGGCTCACCCCCTACCTCGAAGCTGCTGCCGAGGGCGAGCGCAAGAAAGCCGGCAAAGTGCTCCTTGCCACCGTCAAGGGCGACGTCCACGACATCGGAAAAAACATCGTCGGTGTCGTGCTCGGTTGCAACGACTATGAGGTCATCGACCTGGGCGTCATGATCCCCAAGGAGCGCATCCTCGATGCCGCAGTGGAGCATGGTGTCGACGTCGTGGGGCTCAGCGGATTGATCACCCCTTCCCTCGATGAGATGGTGGACGTCGCGCGGGAAATGGAGAACCGCGGAATGGACCTGCCCCTGCTCATCGGCGGCGCCACCACCTCAAGGGTCCACACCGCTGTCAAAATCGCCCCTGAGCGGAGCGGCATCGTGGTCCATGTCAATGACGCCTCGCGCGCCGTTCCCGTGGTGGGCCAGCTCCTCGGCACCAACTCAAAAGAGGCCTTTGCACAAGGCATTACAGCCGATCAGCTCAAGGTGCGCGAGAATTATTCCCGCGACCGCCAACGCAAGACGCTGCTGCCCCTCGAAGCAGCGAGAGTCAAAGCAGCGCGCACCAATGCAGAACGCACCTTTGACAGCGCCCACTGTCCCTCCCCTGCCAAGCCCGGCGTGCACGTTTTCGAAGACATCGCCATCGCCGACCTCAGGCCCGTCATCGATTGGGGTCCCTTCTTTAGAAGCTGGGGATTGCATGGCAAGTATCCCGACCTGCTCCAAGACGCCGTCATTGGGGAGGAGGCCCGCAAACTCAAAGCCGATGCCGAAGCCATGCTGGACCGCATGGCGGCGGAAAACGCCGTGCGCTGTCAGGCTGTATTTGGCCTCTTTCCAGCTTCCAGAAAGGGAGACGACGTGGTCCTGGAGAATGGAACCACCCTCCACTTTCTGCGCCAGCAAAGTCCACAAGGACAGGCGTGCCTCGCGGACTTCATCGCCCCTGCAGGCACCCCGGGCATGGATGCTGACCACATTGGTGCATTTTGTGTGACCACAGGCCATGGCCTCGAAGAATGGTGCATTCCCTTCAAGGACGACGACGACGATTACTCGGAAATCCTGGCCAAAGCGCTGGCGGACAGGCTCGCTGAAGCCGCCGCAGAATGGCTGCACCGACAAGTCCGCAAGGACCATTGGGGCTACGCGGCGGACGAAGCGCTCGATACAGCAGCGCTCATCGCAGAAAAGTACCGCGGCATCCGCCCTGCACCCGGTTACCCCGCCTGCCCGGACCACCAAGAAAAAACCGCACTGTGGTCCCTCCTCGATGTCGAAAACCACATCGGCGTCACGCTCACTGAAAGCCTCGCCATGTGGCCGGCCGCAAGTGTGAGCGGATACTATTTCGCACACCCGGATGCGCACTATTTCGGACTGGGCAAAATCCTGCCTGATCAACTCGCCGACTACGCCGCGCGCCGAAACCAACCCGAGGCCGAGGCCGCACGCTGGCTCTCGCCCGTGCTGCTCGAAAGCCCACAATCCCTGAAGTCATGACGATCACGGAGATTTTAAATCAACCGGAACACAGCAGGTTCAGCCTTGAATTGCTCCCCCCACTCAAAGGGCAGCACATCGACTCCATCTACCGGACCATGGACGCATTGATGCCGTTCGATCCCGCCTTTGTGGACGTCACCTACCACCGCGAAGAATATGTCTACCGCGAAGTCGGGCCGGGCCTGCTCCAAAAACGGACCGTGCGCAAACGCCCGGGGACTGTCGGCATCTGTGCCGCGTTGACCAACCGTTACAACATCGAAACCGTGCCCCACATCATCTGCGGCGGTTTCTCGGTAGAGGAAACGGAAAACGCACTCATCGACCTCGATTTCGTCGGCGTGCGCAATGTCCTGGCGCTGCGGGGCGACGCGATTCGCAGCGAAGGAAGGTTCAAACCCGAGCCCGATGGTCACCCCTACGCCATCGACTTGGTCAAGCAAGTGGTGGACCTCAACAAAGGCATCTACCTGGACCCTGATTTGCGCAATTCAACAAGCACGGATTTCTGCATCGGTGTCGCAGGCTACCCGGAAAAACACTTCCAGGCACCCAACCCAGCCAGCGACCTCCGGTGGCTAAAAGAGAAAGTGGATGCGGGGGCTTCATACGTCATCACCCAGATGTTCTTTGACAATGCGCAATATTTCCAGTTTGTGGAGCGCTGCCGTGAGGCCGACATCCACGTGCCCATCATTCCGGGGTTAAAACCCCTCACAACGGCAGCCCAACTTCAGGTGCTGCCACAGGTGTTCCATGTAGACCTGCCAGAGGCCCTGGTCAAGTCTGTGGAAGACGCCAAGACCAAAGAGCAAGTCAAAGAAGCAGGCATGGCTTGGTGCACGGCCCAAGCAGAGGAATTGCTGGACAAGGGAGCCCCCACTTTGCACTTTTACACCATGGGCAAAATCGAGCCGACCGCCGAAATTGCGCGGCGGGTGCTCGGCACGGTAAATACGGGCTAAATTGCTGCAGGCCAATTAAACGGCTTGAACTTTTAAGGACAAGTCCTACATGGCTATGAGGCGGAAATCATGGCCATTTCTCGGCACTTTTCTTGAAATTATCGGCGCTATTAGCGTGCACAGCCCTTGTTTGTCTTGAAAAACGTGCTTCCATCCAATTCAGCGTCAGGAAATTCTCCGGACCACTTGCGCGCGCTGCAAGTATTGGAGGCGTTTGCCGCGGATCTGGCTGACAAACACAACGTTGATGAGTTGCTCTGGGCCATTGCCAAAAACACCATCAGCAAGTTGGGTTGGCAAGATTGTGTCATTTACCTGCTGAATGCAGCAGGCGATACCCTCATCCAAAAAGCGGCTTACGGCCCAAAGAGTGGAGATTTCCAAACCATCATTGGCCCAATTACCATTCCCATGGGCCATGGCATTGTCGGCCAAGCAGCGCAGTTGGGAAAGACTATTCGGGTGGACAACACCGAAGCGTCGAGCAACTACATAGAAGACGACGAAAAGCGCTTGTCCGAGCTCACCGTCCCCATCAAAATTGGGGACGAGGTATTGGGTGTAATCGATTCCGAGCACCCCGATCAAGGTTTCTATTCCCAAGCCGACTAATTCGTTCTCGAGACCATCGCGAGCATCACAGCAACCAAAATTGATGCTGCGCGAAGCCGAATGGAAACAGACGAGTTGGCACTTTTCTACAAGAGAAATCCAAACCCCGTGCTGCAACTCGAGGCGAGCATGACTGTCTCCATCATCAATGACGCCGCCATCGCCTATTTCAATGGTGCCGTTCAAGCCGGTCAAGTCATGGACAAGCCAGGCCTCAAAGAAGCCTTGGATCGCGCAAAAAAAGATGGGCATACCCTGTGGGAATGCACCTCAAAGAACAGGGCAGACGACAAAATCAAGATGGGCGAATTCAGGGTGGTCCAACTTGAAACCGGTCAATTCAACCTTTACGGCAACGAAATCACCCACATTCTCGATCTGCAACGCGCCGCTGAAGCCGCCAATGATGCCAAGTCGCGCTTTCTCTCGGTCATGAGTCACGAAATCCGCACGCCCCTCAATGCGATCCTGGGCTTAACGGATTTGCTGATGCACGAAGAGGCCAGTCGCCCGGAGCAATTGCGTCATTTGACCTACATGGAGTTCTCAGGTAAACACCTCCTCAGCTTGGTCAACGACATTCTGGATCTGGAAAAACTCGCTTCGAGCAATGTCAAGAAAGTGGATACTGACTTTCAACTCGACAGTTTCATCCATGCCATCATTGACAGCTTCAGAAACCGGGCAGAAAAAGCCAAGCTCCATTTGAATTTGAGCCTCGCTCCAAACTTGCCCCCGAGGATCCTCTCAGATGTCAAGTGGCTCACCCAAATCCTCAACAACCTCATTGGCAATGCCATCAAATACACCGATCAAGGGTCGGTGGAACTGCGCGTAGAACGCATCGCTGAATACAATTCGCTCAAGTGGTCGGTCATTGACACAGGCAAAGGCATCCCACAAAGCGAGCAAGAGCGCATTCTTCAGCCATTCGAACAAATCCGCAACGACCCGCAAATTGAAGGCACCGGATTGGGACTCGCCATCGTCAGTAGCCTCGTCAAAAAACTCGGTGGAACCCTGTCCATTCACAGTTCAGAAAGCGCAGGCAGTACGTTTTCGGTGGAAATCCCCTTTGAAGAACCCACTGAGAACTTGGCAGACCACACATCCAATGGCCTCCAAGCCACCCATCAAAACGGCAACACCAACACAACGAACGAAGCGACAGATCCCGAGGCCGAGGTCATACCGGAAATAGTGCTGCTGGCCGACGATAACGAATTGAACCGTTTTGTGGCCAGCAAGCTGCTGCAACGTTGGGGGTACAAGGTGGAAGAAGCCGTGAATGGCGAGGAAGCCGTCAACAAATGGCAAGAGATGCGCCCCTGCATCGTACTCATGGACGTGCAGATGCCGCAAATGGACGGCATCCAAGCAGCGACCCTCATCCGACAACAGGAGCAAAAAGAGGTAAACAACGGCACCCTTGCCCGCAGTCCCATCATCGCATTGACGGCAGACGCAGAAGAAAAAACACTGCGGCGCATTCTCGCCGCGGGCATGGACGACCGCATCATCAAGCCATTTGACCCCACGGCATTGCAAGCCATCTTAAACGGCTACTCAACATCCACAAATACCTAAACTCCCCACCTACACTCTCTATAGTGAGACCCTTCCTTCCCAGTCAACCTCTCTACTTCTTCTCAACCTCTACTTCTTCCGGAAAAACAAGCGAATCGGCACCCCGCTGAAGTCGTATTGCTCGCGTAAACGGTTCTCAACAAACCGCTTGTACGGCTCCTTGATGTACTGCGGCAGATTGCAGTAAAAGGCAAACGTGGGCACCTGAGATGGCAGCTGGGTGATGTACTTGATGCTCACGCTCTTGCCCTTGTAAATCGGTGGGGGTTGGTCCTTGACGATGGGCAAAAGCCAATCGTTCAATTCTGAGGTGGGCACCTTCAGCTTCCGCTGGTGGTAAACGTGCAGGGCTGCTTCCAGGGCCTTGAACACGCGTTGTTTGGTCAAGTTCGATGTGAAGACGACCGGCACATCAGAAAAAGGCAACATCTTCTCCTCCAACTTGGCGCGGTAGGCATTCATGGTGTGGTCGTCCTTCTCTACAAGGTCCCATTTGTTGACCACCACCACTGCACCGCGGTAACTGTCGAGGACGTGCCAGAAAATGCTCTGGTCCTGCTTCTCCATGCCCTGCGTTGCATCGAGCAACAGCAGGCACACGTCGCTCTGGTCGATGGCCTTGATGGTCCTCACCGTCGAGTAGAACTCCAGGCTGTCATCCACCTTCTTGCGCTTCCGCAAGCCAGCAGTGTCCACGATTTCAAAGTCAAAACCAAAGGCATTGAAACGCGAATGCACACTGTCCCGCGTCGTACCCGCAATGTCTGTAACGATGTTACGCTCCTCGCCCAACAACGTGTTGATCAAGGTGCTTTTGCCCACATTCGGCCGGCCCACCACTGACAAGCGTGGCAAACCCAAATCCTCAGGCTCATCCCGCTTCGGCAACAATGCCACCAGCGCATCCAGCAAATCACCCGTACCATAGCCGTTGTTGGCACTGATTCCGTACAGTCCATCGCCAATACCCAAACCATAAAAGTCCGCCGTAGTGTACTCCAATGCGCCGGTATCAACTTTGTTGACCACCAACATCACCGGCTTTCCAGCACGGCGCACCATCTGGACAATCTCCATATCGAGGTCTGTGATCCCCGTCTGCCCATCCACCATAAACATGATCAACCCAGCCTCCTCCATGCTCACCTCCACCTGAGAGCGTATCACCCGCTCAAACACATCATCGGTGCCCGTGGCGTAACCTCCAGTGTCAATCACAGTAAACGTGCGACCGCCCCAATAAGCGTTGCCGTATTTACGGTCGCGCGTGGTGCCTGCCGTGGGATCCGTGATCGCATCACGGGTCTCCGTCAATCGATTAAACAACGTGGATTTACCTACGTTGGGCCTGCCGATAATGGTAACAAGATCTTTCATCTCCTGAAGCGTATGCGGGCGCGCAAGCGCTGCGCAAAATTGGGCAAAAAAAAGGGGCCCCCGAAGGGGCCCCAAGGTGGCGTCGACATACTCTCCCGCAGTAGCAGTACCATCTGCGCTGGTAGGCTTAACTTCTCTGTTCGGAATGGGAAGAGGTGGACCTTACCGCAATAGACACCTATCGTTCTTGTTGAATTCAGTGGGCCGTTGCCTTGAAATCAACGAATGTGTTGACATACTGGTAGAGTAATCGTATTCATAAGCTTTTGAGCAATTAGTACCGCTCGGCTTTGATGTCACCATCTTTACACCTGCGGCCTATCAACGTGGTCGTCTTCCACGGCTCTCAACGAGATCTCATCTCGCGGCGAGTTTCGC
>Ga0115568_10000263_pt1 | contig 38337 bp, 26 predicted proteins | sample COGITO_mtgs_1204_FD_87296 | JGI IMG/M metagenome (GOLD analysis project Ga0115568, IMG submission 87296) | Pelagic marine microbial communities from North Sea - COGITO_mtgs_120426 | ecosystem: Environmental > Aquatic > Marine > Epipelagic | place: Germany:Helgoland, sampling site Kabeltonne...
ACGTCGGACTGAACAGCTGCAATCGCAGTGTTGGCAGCCGTCTCATTGGCGTCTACATCGCCCTGTACATTGTCGATGTTGGTCTGCAGCACGCCGTCGGCAGCAATGCTGGACAACTCGTTGGCGTCTACATCATCCTGTACGTCGTCAATGTTGGTCTGCAACGTGCCGTCAGCAGCATCGCTGGCCAACTCGTTGGCGTCTACGTCGGACTGAACACCTGCAATCGCTTGAAAGTTTGAAACCGTGGCCGCTGCGTTGTCCGCGACATCAGTCGTGAGCGTACCCAGTGTACCCTGGATGGCCGTGATGTCTCCATCATTGCTGTCAACCTGGCCCTGAAGGCTGGTCACTTCACCGTTCGTAGTGCCGATCTCAGCATCCAGATTGGACTGAACTTGAGCAATCTCACTGCTGTGGGCGCCGTCGAGGGAGTCGATGCGGGCGTCCAGAGCGGCCTCTGCGGCTTCTGCGCGGGCAGCTTCATCCACGATGGCCTGGGTGTATCCGGCAATCTCGGCGTCGACCACATTGTCCACATAGCCCTTGTTGGCGAGGTGATCATCGGCGATGGGCGCCTCAGTGCTGAGTACGTTGCCCGTGAAGGACGCGCTACCCGCCGTGATGTTGTCGCTGACCGTGAGGTCGTTCTGGACCGTCAGGTTCGTCGTGAGGATCTTACCGGTCACCGCGAGTTGGACACTGGCCGCATCAGAAGCGGTCATCGTCACCGTGGTTCCCACCTTGAGCTTGTCAATGTCTCCTTCAGTCGTGAGCACTCCAGCCGAGAAATCGAAGTGATCGTTGGCCTCAACGAGATCGGAGAGGTCCGAGAGGTCACTCTGCAACTGGGTCACAGAGGTGTTCAAAGCGAGAATGTCACCGTCATTGGACTGAATCAATCCAAGCAAGGTGGCATCTTCGGAAGCGCGGGTGGACGCCTCTGAAGCGAGGTCGGTCTGGAGCTGGTCGATGTTACTGGCATTGTTTCCAATGTCCGTAGCGTTGGCCGCAATGGCTGTCCCATTGGTGGTGATGTCGCCCGCGTTCGTGCTGATGTCGGAAGCGTTCGTACCAATGTCTGTGGCATTGGCTGAAGTGGCAGCAGCATTGACAGCAATGTCACCGGCATTGGTGCCGATGTCGCCCGCGTTCGTGGAAATCGCACCGGCGTTGGTGCTGATGCCCGAAGCGTTCGTGGAAATCGCACCGGTGTTGGTGCTGATGTCGCCTGCATTCGTAGCAATGTCGCCCGCATTGGTGCTGATCCCGCCTGCGTTCGTGGAAATCGCACCGGCGTTGGTGCTGATGCCCCCTGCATTCGTGGAGATGTCACCGGCGTTGGTGCTGATGCCCCCTGCATTCGTGGAGATGTCACCGGCATTGGTGCTGATGTCGCCTGCATTCGTGGAAATCGCACCGGCGTTGGTACCTATGCCCGTTTCGTTCGTGGCAATGGCCCCCGTGTTGGTGGCAATCAATCCGGCGAGGTTGGACAGGTCGGTTGCCAAACCCGCATCACCTGATGCACGGTCGGCAATTTCCTGAGCCAAGACAACAGCCAGGCTGTCTGCCGTTCCTTCGGGCGCATTGGCTGCGAACAACGCAACCGGGACGGCCGTAACAGCCATCATGCCGAAGGAGGCGAACCCGCCACCACTGTTTACCTCCACTTGGAAGGAATAACCTCCGGAAGACCAGTCGATGGCCGCCAAGTCCCCAGCACCGGCAACACTGCCTATAGTGAGGTTGATCAGGCCGAACTCATCCGTGAGGATGGCGGAGTGAGTCTCCGTCCACACTGCAGAGGATGCAGCGTCAAGGAGAGTAAAGCGAACGTCCAGCGTAGCATTCTCTAAGGCGTCGCCACCCGCGTCGCGGGCTACGGCCTGGTATGCTATCCCGTAGTTTTGTTGGGCTTGAAGGCCAAAAGTGGCCGCCAACAGGAAAGTGGACAATAGAATTGAGCGAATCAGTTTCATCTCGGTTAAGATTTCTCGAAGTATGAAGATAGGAATAAATTTCGATAAACTCCTAATTTCTTTCGTCCAAAGCGCATTTTATTCTCCCCTAGGCGTTGTAATCCCCGAAATATGGAAAATTCAAACCTTATATATAACGTGACGGTATCTGTCGACGAAAAAATACAGTCCGACTGGATATCGTGGATGCTCAACGGGCATTTACGCGATATGCTGAGCACCGGATGTTTCTTGGGGTTTACCTTTTCTGAATTGCATACTGACGCAGAAATGGGACCGACGTACACCGTGCAATACGAACTTGCCAGCCCGGCCGATTTCGAACGGTATGAAAAGGAGTTTGCACAGCAAATGAGGCAAAAAGGCGCCGAGGTTTTTGGCAAAAAGGCCCTGGCCTACCGTTCCACAATGCGCATCATTGCCAAAGGCCAATTGCGGGATCAATGACCCGTGACCGTCAGCGCGGTGCGGTCCGCCCAAAAAAACACCTTGGCCAACATTTCTTGACCGACCCGCAAGTGTCGGAACGCATAGCGGCACTGCTGACCCTCGAAGAAAACCGGCAAGTTCTGGAGGTGGGTCCGGGCACTGGCGCTTTGACCAAGCCTCTGCTGCAGCGCTTTGGAAGCGGTGTGCACGTGGTAGAAATCGATGCCGAATCCGTGGCGTACCTGCACCAAGCCGATTGGATGGATACGCATCGGGTCCACGAGGCCGATCTACTGAAGGTTGACCCCATGGAATTGGGCCTGAACGGACCTTTTGCGCTGGCGGGGAACTTCCCCTACAACATCAGCACCCAGATCCTCTTCAAGGCGCTGGACTGGCGCGGCCAAGTGGTGGAATGCGTCGGCATGTTCCAGAAAGAAGTGGCAGAGCGCGTATGTGCGCCTCCAGGGTCCAAGGTCTATGGCATCCTGTCCGCCCTCCTGCAGAATTACTACACCTGTGAATACGCCTTTACAGTAGGTCCTGGCGCCTTTCTCCCGCCGCCCAAGGTCGATTCTGGTGTCATCAGGCTGGTGCGCACACCCGACACAGACCCTGACGTGGACTATCACGCACTGAAAAGGGTGGTCAAAGCGGCTTTCGGGCTGCGCCGTAAAACACTGAGGAACGCCCTGCGCGCGGGAGGTTTCGACGATCAAGCCATTCCAAAAGAGTGGCTTGGGCAGCGTGCCGAGCAACTCAGCCCCGCTGATTTCGTGACGCTTACCCAGCACCTGATGCCGTCCGAATCACGGTCCGATACCTGAGCGTCAGCGCTTTCCTACCGGCTACGCAGACAAGGTTTTGCAGGCAGAACCGCCCTCAAGCTTGGATAAGGCGTATCTTAGATGAGAAGCTCTCTGCAATGATCGGAGCGAACACGCTACAAGAATTCGTAGTGGCACGTCAGGCTGAATTCGCCGGTGCCACAGGTGACCTATCGCGCCTGCTTACCGACATCGGTACAGCGGCCAAGATGGTCAACCGGCACATCAACCGTGCTGGCCTCTCTGGTATTCTCGGTGCACAACAGCACAACGGAAAGGGGTCCACCAACGTGCAAGGGGAAGCCCAACAAAAACTCGATGTATACGCCGACGACACCTTTACAAGGGTGCTCCAATCCTGCTTAAAGGTAGGCGGGGTGGTCTCCGAAGAACAGCCCGGCATCATTCATGTGGACCACTCCAAACGCGGACAAGGCAGGGGATATGGCAAGTACGTGGTCTGCATAGACCCCTTGGACGGCTCGTCCAACATTGACGTCAACATCAGCGTCGGCACCATTTTTGGCATCCACAAGAGGCGCTCGCCCTTGACCGAACCGGCGACACCCGAAGACTTCCTGCAACCCGCAAAAGACCTCGTCGCCGCGGGTTATGTGCTCTACGGGAGTTCGACCATGATGGTCTATTCCACAGGTTGCGGTGTCAACGGCTTTACCTACGACCCTTCCATCGGCGAGTTCTTCCTGTCCCATCCCGACATGAAATTCCCGGAGAAGTCCAAGGTGTACAGCATGAACGACGCCAACCTGGACACAGCCGTTTCGGGCGTCCGGAACTACATAGAAAGCTGCCGCCACCGGGGCATGACCGCCCGGTATACGGGGGCTCTGGTCGCCGATTTCCACCGCAACCTCATCCAAGGGGGGATCTACCTCTACCCGGGAACCGATGCCAAACCCGAAGGGAAGCTGAGGATGTTGTACGAAGCCCAGCCGCTGGCATTCTTGGCCAATCAGGCGGGGGGCTCGACCCGCTGCCACAACCACGACCTGTTGCACGTGCAACCGACGTCACTGCACCAGCGCACCCCGCTTTTTACAGGGCATGCCGCTGAGATCGAGCAGCTCGTCGCCCAGATGCACTCCGCTGTGGAGGTGCGCTGATCACAAGTCAACCGGGGTTGGCCACAGGCCGCGCCGTGCTGCCGCTGAGGTGGCGCAGGATGTCCATGGCCACAGGCAAGGTGGGCACAGGCTCCACCCGCAAGCGCAGTGAGCCGTTGCGCTGGTACATCTGAACGCCCTTGGTGTTGCGCTGCATGTAGTCCAGCACGCGCTGGAAACGGACCCCTTTGTAATAGCCGCTGCCTTCCTCGTCGTGGAAGACCCCGATCAATTTGCCTCCCTTGAGCACCAGCTTGCCGAATCCCACCACTTGGGCCATCCAACGCAACCGGATGGTCTCCAGCAAATCCTCGGCTTCCTGCGGCAGGGGGCCAAACCGGTCCACCAACCGCTCTTCGTAAGCCTGCAGTCCTTCCTCATCGGCCATCTCGTCCAACTCCCGGTACAGCGCAATCCGCTCGGCTATGTCGGAGATGTAATGGTCGGGCAACATCAAGGCGAGGTCCGTTTCGAGCACGGTTTCCTCTACATAGCGTTCCCTGGAGTCGGCCTCCTCGCGCGCCAACTCGGCAAACTCCTCATCCTTGAGCTCTCGGATGGCTTCCGAGAGGATCTTCTGGTACATCTCAAACCCGATGTCCGTGATGAAGCCACTCTGCTCGCCGCCCAGCAGGTTGCCGGCCCCGCGTATGTCCAGGTCGCGCATGGCGATGTTCATGCCGCTGCCGAGCTCGCTGAACTGTTCCATGGCCTGAAGGCGCTTGCGGGATTCGGTGGGCAGAGCGTGCAAGGGCGGCGCCAGCAGGTAACAGAATGCCCGCTTGTTGGACCGACCGACCCGACCGCGCAGCTGGTGCAGATCACTCAGGCCAAAGGTGTGGGCCTCATTGATCAGGATGGTGTTGGCGTTGGAAATATCGATGCCGCTCTCGATGATGGTCGTCGCCACGAGCACATCGTAAGCCCCGTCGATGAAGTCCGACATCACCCGCTCCAGCTGTTCTCCGTCCATTTGCCCATGACCAATGCCCACACGGGCATCTGGAACAAGGCGGTTGATCATGCCCGCCACCTCGCGGATGTTGGCCACCCGATTGTGCACGAAATAGGCCTGTCCGCCGCGCGATACCTCATAGGCGATGGCGTCGCGGATCAGCTCCTCATTGAAGGACCCGATCTCGGTTTCCACCGGGTATCGGTTGGGGGGTGCCGTATTGATGATGCTCAAGTCCCGGGCCCCCATCAATGAAAACTGAAGGGTCCGCGGAATGGGTGTCGCCGTCAGCGTCAGGGTGTCCACGGTCGCCCGCAGCGTCTTCAGCTTGTCCTTGACCGCCACTCCGAACTTCTGCTCCTCATCGATGATGAGCAGCCCGAGGTCCTTCCACTTGATGCGCTTGCCTACGATGGCATGGGTGCCAATGAGGATGTCAATCTCTCCCGCCTCCAAGGCCTTGACCGTCTCGGTCATCTTCTTTCCGGTCTTGAACCTGTTTACGTAGTTGACCGTGACCGGGAAGTCTTTGAGGCGGCGGGAAAAACTCCGGAAATGCTGCATCGACAAGATGGTCGTGGGCACCAGCACCGCGACCTGCTTGCCGTCCGTTGCCGCCTTGAAGGCCGCCCGGATGGCAATTTCCGTTTTGCCAAAACCCACATCGCCACAGACCAACCGGTCCATGGGCACTTCCTTCTCCATGTCCTCCTTGACCGCTTCTGTCGCCGTCAGCTGGTCTGGGGTGTCCTGGTACATGAAGCTCGCCTCGAGCTCGGTTTGGAGATAGGTATCCGGAGTGTAGGCAAACCCCCTGGAGGCGCGGCGCTTGGCGTAGAGCTTGAGCAGGTCGTAAGCGATCTCCTTGACCCGCTTTTTGGTCTTGCTCTTGGTGGTCGCCCAAGTGGTGGAGCCCAACTTGTGCACCTTGGGCGGCATGCCCTCCTTTCCGGTGTACTTGGAAATGCGGTGCAGCGAATGGACGCTCACGTAGAGGATATCGCCCCCCTTGTACTTGAGGCGGATCGCCTCTTGCTCTTTGCCCCCGACATCGACCTTTTGCAGGCCGCTGAATTCACCGATACCGTGGTCAATGTGCACCACGAAGTCGCCGGGCTCCAGGCTCATCAGCTCCTTGATGGTCAGCGCCTGCTTGTTCTTTTTGAAGCCGTCCTTCAGGCGGAAGCGGTGGTAGCGCTCAAAAATTTGGTGGTCGGTGTAGACGGCAAGCTTGAGGCCTACATCCACGAAACCCTCGCTCAATTCAGCGGGAATCGGCTGGTATTTGACCTCGTCGCCGCGGTCGGCAAAGATGTCGTGCAGCCGCTCGAGTTGGGTGCCCTGACCGGCCACAACAAACGTGGCATAACCGTCCTGGTGCCGGTGCTTGAGGTGCTCGGCCAACAGGTCGAAATTCTTGTTGAATCCCGGCTGGTCCTTTTGGCCAAAGTCCACCGAGACGCGGTCTGTAAAAGACGATCCGCCGCCAAACTCCACGACGCGCTGGGTGTCCAACCGGCGTTCGAAACGCAGGCCCGTGGTGTACAATTCTCCGGGCCTCAGGGCTTCGGTTTGTCCCGTCCTCCTGTCGTAAAACGCCTGCGCCTTCTCCACTTCCTTGTCGAGTTGGTCCACCACCCCGTTGACATCCCACGCCCACACCGTGCAGTCTTCTCCGAGAAAGTCCAAAAAGGGCTCGCGCTCCTCTTTGAGCAACTGATCGCCAACGTCCGGAACAATGACCGCGCGGTCCATCTTGCCCACGCTCAGCTGGTCCGCGGGGTCAAATTTGCGGATACCGTCCACCTCGTCTCCAAACAATTCAATGCGGTACGGGTGGTCAAAAGCAAAACTGAAAATGTCCACGATGCCACCGCGAATGGCGTACTGACCCGGCTCATAGACGTACTCCACCTTTTCGAAACCGTAGTCAATGAGGATGTCGTCCAGGAAATCCTGACTGATCCTGTCACCGCGTTGGATGGTGTAGGTATTTCGCTTGAGCTCCTTGCGGGTCGTGACTTGTTCTGCCACCGCCTCCGGAAAGCTGACGATGCACACCTTTCCCCGGAGCGCACTCAGCTTGTTCATGACCTCGGCCCGCATCGCCACATTGGCGTTGTCCGTGCCTTCCTCCTGGTATGGAATCCGCGCACTGCGGGGGTAAAACAAGACCTGGTGGCCATGTTCACCGAGCAGATTCTCCAGGTCGTTCATGAAATACGCTGCCCGTTCCTTGTCCTCCAGCAGAAACAAATGATCGCCTCCACGGCGGCGCACCATCTGGGCTGCCAAAAAGGGCCGGGCCGAGCCCACAAGCCCACGTGCCTCCACCTTGCCCCCGCGGTTTTCCAGCGCTTCGGCCACCCCATGGGTCCGGGCGTCATGGTCATAAAATCCAAGGAGGTCCTGCAGGGTCATGGGTCGCGGCGCGAAGATAGTTGCCCCCCATCGCCACCCCGTCCGAGGGGAACAAGGCGTTGACCACATCCATCCGTTGGAACCACGAACGGCTTTTCGACCTTTGCCACATGGGCAATTGGCCGATACACACCTTCACACAGTGGGCAGACTTTCAAGAGGGGCAGGTTTTGCTGATTGACAAACCCTTGGAATGGACCTCTTTCGACGTGGTCAACAAGGTGCGCCACCTCATCCGGCGCGGTGGTGGATTCAAAAAAATCAAGGTGGGACATGCCGGCACATTGGACCCACTGGCCACGGGTGTCCTGGTCCTGTGCACAGGGCGCATGACCAAACGCATCGCGGAGCTCAGTGCCGAAGACAAGGCCTATCAGGGCCACATGACCTTTGGTTCCACCACTGAGAGCCTCGACCTGGAGTCCACCCCCATCCCCGGAGGCAGCACAGAAGCCCTGGACCTGGCCAACCTCAGAGAAGCCGCCGTAGAATTCACGGGTGCCATCGAACAGTTGCCGCCCATTTTCAGCGCAAAAAAAGTCGGTGGGCGCAGGGCCTATCGCGCGGCGCGCAAAGGAGAAGACATCGCACTTTCGCCGGTTTCCGTCAACGTCCACCGTTTCGATGTCACCGATTGGTCAGACCCCATCATGTCCTTTGACGTCCTGTGCTCCAAGGGCACCTACATCCGGGCGCTCGCTCGGGACATGGGTAAATCCACAGGGGCTGGAGCCCACCTGTCTTCCCTCTGCCGCACAGCCAGTGGGGATTTCCCGCTGTCTGAATGCTGGAGCCTCGACACTTTTGAAGCCCGGTTGAACGCCCTTCCGGCACCCGTTCAAGCCCAAGCAAAAGACAATCGCGCATCCAATGCGGAAGATGCTTGAACGCCGTCGGGGCTTTGCCTAACTTCGCCCGCCCTTGAAAACCCTACCGACATGAGCGTAGAGCGGATGAAACTCAGCCAATTCAAGTTCGACGTCCCCCAGGATCTCGTCGCACAATACCCGCTCGACAACCGGGATGAGAGCCGCATGATGGTGGTTCACCGAGAGACTGGAGAAATTGAGCACAAGCATTTCCGTGACCTGATTGACTACTTCGACGAAGGCGATGTCATGGTCATGAACGACACCCGGGTCTTCCCTGCCCGGATGTACGGAAACAAGGAAAAGACCGGTGCTGTCATCGAAGTCTTCCTGCTCCGTGAGCTCAACCGGGAGTCCCTCCTGTGGGATGTCCTCGTGGATCCCGCCCGGAAAATCCGCATTGGAAACAAGCTCTACTTCGGAGAAGAAGACGAGCTGGTGGCTGAGGTCATCGACAACACGACGAGCCGCGGGCGCACCCTGCGCTTCCTCTTTGATGGAAGCCACGAGGAGTTTCGGGCCAAGATTTTCTCGCTCGGAGAAACCCCCCTGCCCAAGTACATCGACCGGCCGGTAGAGCCTGAAGACGCAGAGCGTTTCCAGACCATTTACGCCAAAAGCGAAGGTGCCGTGGCGGTCCCCACTGCGGGCCTGCACATGAGCAAGCAGTTGATGAAGCGGTTCGAGATCAAAGGCATCGATACCGCCTTCTTGACCCTGCACATCGGCCTCGGCACATTCCGCGAAGTCGAGGTGGAAGACCTCACCAAGCACAAGGTTGACTCTGAGCAGCTCATCATTCCCCAAGATTGCGTGGATGTGGTGAACCGCAGCATTGAGCGCAAGGGCAAGGTGGTGGCCGTGGGCACATCCGTGGTCCGCGCCATGGAGTCCACACACAGCACCTATCGCCAGCTCAAGACGTACGACGGATGGACCTCACGTTTCATCTTTCCCCCGTACAAGTTCAAGTTGGCGGATGCACTCATCACGAATTTCCACACCCCACAATCCACCCTGCTCATGCTCACCGCAGCGTTTGGCGGGTATGACCTGGTGATGGAGGCCTACCAAACGGCCATGAAGGAGAAGTACCGCATGCACGCCTATGGCGACGCCTTGTTGGTCATCTGATTTATGACCAGGCCTGCGCAGCATGCAAACAGCGCACAACGAAAAAGCCGCCCCCAACAGGAGCGGCTTTTTTCGTTTGATGCGGAAAAGCAGGATCAGCTTACGCGCTTGATCGAGCAACCGATGGCTTTTGTGATGGCAGGCTTGACCTTCTTGCCTTCCACCATTTTGGTGATGGCGTCCTGGAGGTAGGTCTCCTTGACCTCATCGGCCGCGTTGACGTTGTCATCGATGGAGCCGCGGTATACGAGGCGGAACTCAGCATCGAACAAATACACGTGCGGCGTAGTCCGGGCACCGAAAGCATCGGCCAATTTGTGTCCATAATCCGCCACGTAAGGCATGATGTAACCGGCCTCTCGGGCGTGTGCCTTCATGGCTTCGAGGCTGTCATCGCCCTTGCGCTTGGCTTCGTTGGAGTTGACCAGCACTGCGCCAATGCCGTTTTCGCGGGCAAAAGCAGCGGCGGTATTGTAGCGGCCTTCCCAACCATCGCTCTTGCCTTCACGGCCCACAACAAAGGGGCAAGTGTTGCAGCTGAAGATGACCAACGTGCCGTTCTCACCAGCGAGGTCAACCAGGCTCCATTCCTGACCATCGATGTTGGTCATTTTCAGATCGGACGAGGGGGCCTTGTCGCCGGGGTTGATCTCATTGATTTCAGTCGACTGGGCCGACGTCGTCATCAAAATGCCGCAAGCAATGGCGGCGAGGGATAGGTTGCGAAGCATGTTCTGTTGTTTGTGATGTAGCAAGTTAACCGGCAGCGGCTTGGAAAGTTGCCAAAAATGCTTGCACTCAGAGCGGGAGGTTGCCGTGTTTGCGGCGCGGGCGGCGCACAGTCTTGTTCTCGAGCATGGCAAATCCCTTGAGCAAACGCGCCCGAGTCTTGGCCGGTTCGATCACCTCGTCCACATAGCCGCGCGCCGCAGCGCGGAAGGGGTGCGCAAACAAATCGGCATACTCTCCTTCCTTCTCCGCCAGCTTTGCCGCCGGGTCATCGGCAGCGGCGATCTCCTTGCGGAAAATGATCTCGGCAGCGCCCTTGGCCCCCATCACGGCAATCTCCGAAGTGGGCCAGGCAAAGTTGAGGTCCGCCCCGATGTGCTTGGAGTTCATCACATCGTAAGCACCGCCATAGGCCTTGCGCGTAATGACCGTAATGCGTGGCACGGTGGCTTCGCTGAATGCATAAAGGAGTTTCGCGCCATTGGTGATGATGCCGTTCCACTCCTGGTCTGTGCCGGGAAGGAAACCGGGCACATCCTCCAACACCAGCAACGGGACATTGAAGGCGTCACACGTGCGCACGAAGCGGGCCGCTTTGGTGGACGCTCCGATATCAAGCACCCCGGCCAGCACCGCAGGCTGGTTGGCCACCACGCCTATTGAACGCCCGCCCAAACGGGCAAAACCCACCACGATATTGGCTGCGTAATCCGGCTGGATCTCCAAAAACTCACCTCCGTCCACCAGTTCTTGGACCACATCCCGCATGTCATACGGCTGCTGGGCACTCTCCGGGATGATGGTGTTCAACGCCGGGCGCCGCTCGTCTCCTCCTACATAAGGCCGCATGGCGGGAGTCTCCTCACAGTTTTGCGGGAGGTAATCCAACAACTCCTTGAGCCTGTCGATGGCTGCCACCTCATTGGGCGCCGTCAAATGGGCCACACCACTCTTGCTCGCGTGGGTCTTGGCACCGCCCAATTCCTCAGCGGTCACCTCCTCATGGGTCACCGTCTTGACCACATTTGGCCCGGTCACAAACATGTAGCTCGTGCCCTCAGTCATCAAAATGAAGTCGGTCAAGGCTGGACTGTATACCGCCCCTCCGGCACAAGGGCCGAGTATCGCGCTTAGCTGAGGCACCACGCCGCTGGCCTGCACATTGCGGTGGAAGATGTCGGCATAGCCACCCAAAGAGACCACACCCTCCTGGATGCGGGCGCCCCCTGAATCATTCAACCCGATCACCGGCGCTCCGTTGTCCAAAGCCAGGTCCATGACGCGGCAAATTTTCTCGGCGTGTGCCTCAGCCAATGAACCGCCCAACACGGTGAAATCCTGGCTAAAAACATAAACGAGGCGCCCCCCAACTGTGCCGTAACCGGTCACCACGCCGTCCCCGAGGAACTGCTGTTTATCCAATCCAAACAGGTTGGACCGGTGCGTGACCAGCATGCCGAGCTCTTCAAAACTGCCTTCATCAAGCAACAAGGCTATGCGCTCACGCGCCGTCAGTTTGCCCTTTGCGTGCTGGGCATCCATGCGCTTTTCCCCTCCACCCAACCGGGCTTCGGCCTTCATCGCCTCAAGGCGTTCTATGGGATTTGTCTGGTCAGCTGCCATGCTCCGAAACTACGCCGCCAACGGCAACCAATTCGCTGTGCAAACACGCGTTGCACACCGCCACCTGCGTAAAGGTGCGGCTTACCTTTGCCGCGCGGAACCGGCACTTCCCGGCCGCCCACATCGACATGCATCGATCCCATACCTGCGGCGAACTTCGCCCCGACCACATCGGCCAAACCGTCACCCTGAGCGGTTGGGTCCAACGCGCCCGCAACTTGGGCGGCCTCACTTTCGTTGACCTGCGCGACCGCTACGGCATCACGCAGCTCGCCTTCAACATGGACACCAACGCCGACCTCTGCGGCCATGCCCGCAAGCTGGGCCGCGAGTTCGTGATCCAAGCGGTCGGCACCGTCTGCGAGCGCGAATCCAAAAACCTCCAGATCCCCACAGGCGAGATCGAGATCGAGGTCACGGCTTTGAACATCCTCAACGCGGCGGACACCCCGCCGTTTACCATCGAAGACGACACGGATGGCGGTGACGACCTGCGCATGCAATACCGCTATCTCGACCTGCGCCGCGGGCCGGTCCAGCGCAACCTCTTGCTGCGCCACCGCATCAACATCGAGACGCGGAAGTACCTCGACAGCATCGATTTCATCGACGTAGAAACGCCCGTATTGATCAAGTCCACGCCCGAGGGTGCCCGCGACTTCGTGGTGCCCAGCCGCATGAACCCGGGCCAGTTCTACGCCCTGCCGCAAAGCCCGCAGACCTTCAAGCAACTGCTCATGGTCAGCGGCATCGACAAGTACTACCAAATCGTGAAGTGCTTCCGGGACGAAGACCTGCGCGCCGACCGCCAGCCTGAATTCACGCAGGTCGACTGCGAGATGAGCTTTGTGGAGCAAGAAGACATCCTCAACACCTTCGAGGGCTTGGTCCGCCACCTGTTCCAAACAGTGCTCGACCGCGAAATCGGTGACTTCCCGCGCATGACCTACGACGAGGCGATGGAGAAGTACGGCATCGACAAGCCGGACCTTCGCTTCGGTATGGAATTCCAGGACATGGCGCCCGTCACGCAAGGCGTTGGCTTCAATGTCTTCGACAGTGCCGAGGCCGTGCTCGGCATCGTGGTTCCCGGCGCTGCCGAATACACCCGCAAACAGCTCGACGGCCTGACCGACTGGGTCAAGCGCCCGCAGATCGGCGCCCGCGGACTCGTGTACTGCAAGGTCAACGAAGACGGCACCTTCAAGTCCAGCGTCGACAAGTTCTACGACCAGGACGCCCTCGCCAAATGGGCCGCCCACACCGGCGCCCAGCCCGGCGACCTCATGCTCGTACTCTGCGGCGGCCTCGACGCCACCCGCAAACAGCTCGCCGAGCTGCGCCTGCACATGGGGTCAGCGTTGGGACTGCGCGACCCGTTCGACTTCAAACCCTTGTGGGTGGTCGACTTCCCCCTTCTCGAATGGGATGAGGACACCGAGCGCTACCACGCGATGCACCACCCGTTCACGTCGCCCAAGCCCGAACACATGGACCTGATCGATTCCGATCCGGGCGCCGTACGCGCCAACGCTTACGACATGGTCATCAACGGCGTGGAGATCGGCGGTGGCTCCATCCGTATCCACGACAAGGACGTCCAAGCCCGCATGTTCGACCTCCTCGGCTTCACGCCAGAGGAGGCCCAGGCCCAATTCGGCTTCCTGATGAACGCCTTCCGATATGGCGCACCTCCCCACGGAGGACTGGCCCTCGGTTTCGACCGCCTGTGCTCCATGCTCGGCGGCGTCAACACCATCCGCGACTTCATCGCCTTCCCCAAGAACAACCAGGGCCGCGATGTCATGATTGACTCTCCTTCGATCATCGACAAGAGCCAATTGGACGAGCTACAAATCGAATTGGCTCAAAAGGGAAAAGGTTGAATTGACGCCTCATTCCGGCACAACCCAAGGAGTAGGACCCAGCTTACTCCATGCCATCGTGTTATACACTTTTGCGCGGAAGAAGCCGGGTTGTAACCAGAAGCCCCATTACCGCAACCACAGGAAGCGGTAACCCCCTCGGGAAAATTCATCGTTTCAACACTGGTCGAATTATCCCTTCAGCCGGAAATCTCCTACACCTCAGAGGATTTCTAACCTCCTTATTGGCAAGGCTTTTACACCCCTCCATTGGATATAGCATGGCAATCCTTGCGCATGCAAATTCTGAGGACGGCAGTGTAGCCCAGTCCAAATGAACCACCTCGTTCTTACCTCTGCCCTCATCACTTTTGGCTTCCTGCTGGCACACAACAGCACTACCGCCCAGCAAGTATTCAATAGCGAAAACGGCTCGAAGTCCATTGAGAGCCTCGTCCTGTCTTGGACCATCGGAGAAACCTGCACTGCCCTGGGCTCAGCAGGCCCCATCCAGATCACAGAGGGTTTCCAGCAACCCCACATTGCTGTTTCAGAGGCCATGGACGAAGGTTTTCCTTCGGCTTGGGTTGGGGTCCGTGTATTTCCCAACCCCGTTCAAAACGAAGTCTTCATTGAGCTTCAAGAAGCCTCTATAACAGGATTAAACGGCACCCTGCGCAACCCTGAAGGCAAGGCCCTCCAGTCCTTTGTGTTGTCTTCCACCCATAGACATGTACTGGACATGAGCTCACACTCACCCGGCATTTACCTCCTCACTTTGAGCGAGGAGAAAGGCCTGAAGCAAAAAACCTATCAAATCGTCAAGTCCCACTGAGGCCCTCATTACCAAGACCATGAAAAAGTTCTTTCTCCTCCTCCTCTCGGTTTGCCTGATGCAACCCACGAGCTGGTCACAGCAAAGCCCACAGGGAATCCCATATCAAGCTGCTGCGCGCAGCCTCGATGGAAGCCTGATCGCCGACCGCACAATTGGGATCCAGTTCACCCTGTACTTTTTCGAAAACGAATCCGACATCAGGACAGATCATTACGCTGAATTTCACCGAATCACTACGGACGCACTGGGCCTGTTCAGTGTAACCATTGGAGAGGGAACCCCACAGTTTGGTGCGTTTGACAACATCCCCTGGTCATCCCAAAGCATGTGGATTGAGGTCGCTTTGGATAGCGAGAATTCAGGTGACCTCGTCCCCATCAGCAACAGCCCCCTTCTTTCCGTTCCCTACGCGCTTCATTCACTTTCGGCTTCCCGCATTGCAGGTGAGGAAGACCGAGGACCCGGTGGATCCAACTCCAACAACTGGCACACCTTCGGCAACGCCAACACCGACCCCAGCGAAGATTTCCTGGGCACATCTGACGCTGCAGACCTGTCCATCATCACAGACTCGCAAGAAAGACTCCGCATCCTCGCAACCGGTGAAATCTCCATTGATTCGGATTTGTCGATCGGCAACGACCTCGATGTGGGAAACAACACCAGCATCGGCAACGACCTCGACGTCTCCAACAACACCAGCATCGGCAACGACCTCGACGTCTCCAACAACACCAGCATCGGCAACGACCTCAACGTCTCCAACAACACCAGCATCGGCAACGACCTCAACGTCTCCAACAACACCAGCATCGGCAACGACCTTGACGTCTCCAACAACACCAGCATTGGAAACGACCTCGACGTCTCCAATAACACGAGCATCGGCCAAGGATTAGATGTTCAAGGAGTAACCCAGCTTCACGACGACCTAAATGTCACGAAAGCAGACACCGGTTTCATCGCCACTTTTCAAAACAACAATGACGGACCCGGCGACGGAATACTGATTCAATTGGGCAAAGGCGCCACCAAGAAGAATGATGCCGCACAAATCGCGCACGTTGCTGCTAAAAACTACGTAGGAACGGCAACGTCAAGTGATTTGGACAACATGAAAAAGCTCATCACTGGACAAATCGAATCCATCGACGATGATTGGATTGCAAATCTCGCTATCCCAACCGACCCAGCTGAATTACAAGAGTACCTAGAAGCCATTGCAAATGGGGCTTGTGCTCTGGTTAAAGGAATTGCTCCTACCTTAGATAATCTACTTGAAGCTGGGCTTCAGGCCATTGTAGATCTTATATTTTATCCCATCGATTCCTTTGTCCTAGCAATTGATGTAGCGGCAGGATTTTTTAGTGATGATTGGATAGCTGCATGCGATGATGACGTTGTTGAAGAAGCTACTGGAAGTGATGAGGGCTGTTTAAGTATCGCTCCCTCGATTACTTTCAACTACATCGAACAAGGGACTTCGGCACTGTGCGATGCTCTCGGGTTGAATGATTCCCCTTTTTCAGATTTAAACTCCCTGAACCTAGGTGATTGGGAAGACGTTATGGACCCCTTGAAGAAGGAGAATGCATTCATCCAATTTGCTGATGAGGAGGGTTGGAAAATGGGGGCCATCACGGCGCAATCCGCTGAAGAATGGGCCACGGCTTACTTGGATCCCGTTTTCTTATACAACCTCTACGCCACCTTCCGCAAGTTGGACAAAGCAGGTATTCCCGCTGAAGTAAAGAAGCAGACTACCGCAATCGCCAAAGCCTATGTTGCCATTGGTGTCTCATACAGCTCAGGGAATGGCGACTACGCCGAATGGCTGGAGCGCGAAGACCCCAATGAACACATTGAAGCGGGCGATGTCGTCGGCGTCAAAGCAGGGCGCATCACACGCAATCTCGCAGATTGTGAGCAGGTCATGGCCATATCTGCCAAGCCAATTGTACTGGGAAACATCCCCGAAGAAGGGAAGGAGCAAAACGGCAACAACGTAGCCTTCATGGGTCAAATCCCCGTCAAAACCATGGGCCCCGTCGAATCAGGAGACTACATCGTAGGTACGGGTAACGTGCTGGGCTACGCAGTTGCAGTACACCCCGAAGAAATGACACTGGAGGACTTTCACAACACCGTCGGCCGTTCATGGGAATCTGTAGATCAGCAAGGACCCCATATGGTCAACACGGTCATCGGCATGCACAATGGAGACTACCTCAACGTTTTGCAACGCTATGAAAGCCGCATGAATTCTACTGAAGCAAGATTGCATTCCCTGGAGTCAGCACTCGAGAACCTAACCCGTTCCTATTCCAGTGCCAGTCGCAAGAACTGACCACAAGATGGAATTCACTATCCACTTTAAATACAGATGAATGATTCATCCAGCAGTCAGCAGAGTCCCCATCATTCTGGGTCTGATCTTCTTCTATCAACCCCTCACCCTCGTTGGGCAAGATTCTTCAAGCGCCATGACCGACGCCCAAAAGCAAGAGGTCATATCCACGTTGTTGGCATTGGGTGAGCTTTCGAAACCGGGCTTGATACAACAGGGGGATTCCATCGTTGAAAATGAAGAATTCGCGCGATTGCTTGATGACAGTTTATATCGGCAGCAGATTTACCCACACACCTACTCTTGGGAAGAGGCGGGGCTTCTACTCGAACAAAAGGAATTCAAGAAAGCCCTTTGGTACTTGATCAACCTGTATCCGGAAAGTGAAGAGAATAAGCTCAAAACCATCCAGGTCAGCCTTGCGCTAGGGTCTGTCATCAAAATTGATGAAGCATTCACAAATACGTTCAGTACGTATTGCTATACAGATCCAGAAGTCAGCACTGTAGTCAATGGTGAGGCTGAGATTCAACGGCCCGATATTCTTGAATCCAAGATGAGAGACCTCAAGGAGTTGCTCGCTTACGTAAGGGCAGTTCAAGAGCGAGGCAGTTGAGGTTAATCCGATTCCATAGGGTTCACATTCTCATTTCTTGGAGAGCGCAGACAACATGATTGCCTTGGCTTCCTCACCTTTGCACCATGTATCCCGCTGAGATTGTCAACCCCATGAAAGCCGAGCTCGTCGAAGCCGGCTTCTCTGAACTTCTGGATTCCGCTGCCGTTGATGCCGCCCTCGCTGAGGAAGGCACGTCCGTGGTGGTCCTCAACAGTGTCTGCGGCTGTGCCGCCGGCTCCATGCGCCCCGGCGTCAAGGCTTCCTTGGAAAACGCCAAGCTGCCCGGCCGCAAGTACACCGCGTTTGCTGGCTTTGACGTAGAGGCTGTCGAGCGTGTGCGCAAGCACACCCTGCCCTATCCGCCGAGCAGCCCCGCTGTGGCCCTCTTCAAAGACGGCAAGCTGGTGCACATGGTGGAGCGCCACCACATCGAAGGCCGCACCGCCGAGATGCTCGCCGAGCACCTCAAGGCCGCCTACGACGAGTTCTGCTGACCTCACCTGCAGCTGCAGCCATGGCCCGCATCCTCACCGGCATCCAAAGCACGGGCACACCCCACCTCGGGAACGTGCTCGGCGCCATACGCCCCGCCATCGCGCTGGCGCAGGACTCCGGTGACGAGTCGTTTCTCTTCATTGCGGACCTCCACAGCCTGACCCAGATCAAGGACGGCGCCGAACTCCGGGCCAACACCTACGCTGTGGCCGCCGCTTGGCTCGCCTGTGGACTCGACACCGACAAGACGGTCTTCTATCGTCAAAGCGACGTGCCCCAGTGCACCGAGCTCGCCTGGTACCTCAGCTGTTTCTTTCCCTACAGCCGCATGGCTTTGGCCCACAGTTTCAAGGACAAAGCAGACCGCCTCGAAGACGTCAATGCCGGCCTCTTTAGCTACCCCATGCTCATGGCCGCCGACATCCTGGCCTATGACGCCAACGAAGTGCCCGTGGGCAAGGACCAATTGCAGCACCTCGAAATGGCGCGCGATGTAGCGGGACGCATCAACCACAAAGTGGGCCGTGAGGTGTTGATTGAACCCGAGGCGCGGACCAACGAAAACACCATGTACGTGCCCGGTACGGACGGCGCCAAGATGTCCAAATCAAAAGGCAACATCATCGACCCTTTTGCCGACGAAAAGGCACTAAAGAAGACGATCAACAAGCAAATTGTCACCGACGCCACCCCTTTGGAAGACCCGAAGGAACCAGAGGGCGCTGTGGCTTATGAATTGTACAAACTGGTGGCATCGCCTTCGGACGCCGCAGACATGGCGGCCAAATTGCGGGCTGGCGGCTATGGCTGGGGCCACGCCAAAAAGGACCTCTTGGAAGCCTTGGTCGACGGGTTTGCCCAAGAGCGCGATACGTTTAACCGGTACATGGCCGACCTCCCCGCTCTCGATGCCGAACTGGCCAAAGGCGCGGAAAAAGCACGGGCTGTGGCGGGCACCACGATCGGCCGCCTGCGCGAGGCGCTCGGATACTGAGTGCTGCCCCTTGCGGGCACAACCCTCAATAGAGCAAGTGCTGCTTGGATTTGTTGCGCCACCCTGCGCGGCTTTCGTAATCCACGAAAAAGACTTTCAGGTCCGCCCGGCTCTCGTACTCCACGAAAAAGACCTTCTTGTCGGCGCGGCTTTCGTACTCCACAAAGTGCCACCGGCCTTCATTGCCATCGGCACGGCTCTCATACTCCTCCTTGAAGACCAACAAATCGGCGCGGCTTTCATAGTCCACCACGAAGACCTTGACGTCCGCCCGGCTTTCGTAGTCCACGGAAAAGATTTTTTGGGCCGCTGTTTCAAGGGGTGCAAACCCCAGTGAAAACAACAAAAGCAGAGAGAAGACAGATACGCGCATGGCACCAAGTTCGGCATTTTTGGCACGGGACTTGGAACGCAAGGGGTGAACGTCAAAACCCAAGCCCATGTTCCCACGCCCCCTCCTCACCCTCCTCGCAGTGGTGCTCGTCCTCCCCGCCGCCCAAGCAGCAGAAGACAACGAAAAGGAAGTCCGCCACGCCATAGACCACGTGACGGTATACCGACAAGGCGCCCAAATCAAGCGCACCGCCACCTCGGTCATCCCCAACGGGACGGCGACGCTCGTCTTTCCCGACCTGCCCACCTCCATCGATCCCAGCGAGGTGCGCATCACCGGCACAGGCGATTTCACCATCCTGTCCGTCACCCACCGGTACCATACCGACACCTTGAGCGGCGCCGAGAGTCAGGCGAAGCGCGAGCGGTTGCAAAAAGAGCGCAACGACCTGCACCACCTCATGCAGCAGGAACAACACTGGTACTCCATCCTCGACAAAGAAGAACAACTGCTCGCCTCTCACACGCAATACAGCGTAAAGGACAGCGGGGTGGACCTCGCCCGGTTGATGGAGGCCACCAAATTCATGCGCGCACGCCGCATCGAACTGCTGCAAGAGCGACAGGCCATCGACAAGCGCATTGGCGACATGCAGGCCGAACTCACCACACTCGATTTGGCCATGGGTGCCCTGCCACCGCTGCGCACAGAGACCCACCTCGAACTGCTCATCCACACCGAAGCCCAGGCCCAAACCAGCGGAGCCATCAGCTTTGGCTACTGGATGCAACAAGCAGGCTGGGATCCCGCCTACAACGCCCGCGTGGAGAGCGTAGCCAACCCGCTCAAGCTCGAAAGCATCGCCTTGGTCCACCAGCAAACCGGCGAAGCTTGGGAGCGTGTAGACCTGAGTGTCTCTACCGGTACGCCCAACCGCAACAGGTCGAAGCCCCACCTGACGCCCTGGTTCCTGCATGCCAACCACCAAGGGCAGCGCGGCACGGCCGCCTCCACCGCAGCCGCAGCCAACAACTGGCTGAAGGCGCAGGCGTACAACCCCGCTGTGCGCCAGGTCCGCGGTCAGCTGTACGACGCCCAAGGCCAACCGCTGATTGGCGCCACCGTCAGCGTCTCTGGTGGGCGGTCTGTGGTGACCGACATCAACGGCTTCTATATGATTGATGTGCCCTCCAACGCCCGCAACATCAGCTACCAGAGCATGGGCATGGTGGCCGAAAACATCAATGTGTCCAACGCCGTGATGAACGTGGCACTGGCCCCCGCTATGGAAATGCTCGACGAGGTGTCCGTCGCCCGTTACGTCGATGGCATCCCGGAAGAAGACGTGGAGCGCGGCTCGCTCTTTGGCAGCCGCAGGGAGCGCGCGGCGGAACGGGCCGCACAGGCGTTTGACTATGCTTCGGTCAGCGTCCAGAGCACCCCCACCCAAACGCGTTTTGACATCGCCGCCAAGTACTCCATCGCCTCGGACGGTGTGGTCCAATCGGTCCGCATCAAAGACATGGAAATCCCGGCCGAATTCCTCTATGAAGCCACACCCAAGCTCGATGCCCAAGCCTATCTCATGGCCCACATCATGGATTGGGAAGAACTCGACCTCATCAGCGGACGCCTCCGCATCTACTTCGAAGACGACTTCGTTGGCGAAAGCTCGCTCGTGCTGAACCTCGCCTCAGACACCCTGAGCCTGTCGTTGGGCCCCGACCCGTCCATCCAAGTGCGCCGGAAACTGGAGGCGCACAACAACAAGACCAACGTCATCAGTGGCAAACGTGAACTCGAGCGCGAGTGGGAGATCACCGTCGACAACCGGAAGCGCCAGCCCATCCGCATCGTGATCGACGACCAGCTCCCGCTCTCCAACGATGAGGATGTGGAGGTCAAGGCCGACGCCCTTGGTGGGGGCAAGCTCGACAAAGACACCGGACGCGTGGAGTGGGACATCACCGTCAAACCCGGACAACGCGAAAACATCCGCCTCAAATACAGCGTCCAAGCCCCACGCGATGTCCCGATTCGCCTCGACAGCTGATCTACCCCGTCCCTCTTCGCTTCACTGCGATGCACAACACGAAAAAGGCCCACCATTGCGGTGGGCCTTTTCCATTGAATGCTGTTTAACAGGTCATCGTCCACCGGCGGCGCGCTGGGCGTCGTACTTGGCCTTGTACTTCTCGTAAAGTTGGATCTGCTTGTTGTCCAGCACCACATCGCGGCCTTGAATCCAGGCGTGGACCACAGCGTTGCCCATCATGTCCAAGGCGTCGCCATCGGAGATAAACAAGGTGGCGTCCTTGCCGCGCTCCAAAGAGCCACAAATGCCATCGATGCCCAGGATTTTTGCCGTCGACAGGGTCAACGCGCGCACCGCTTGCTCATACTCGAGGCCGTAAGCCACCGCCGTACCGGCGAAAAAGGGCAGGTTGCGCGTATTCATCTCGGGCATGCGGCCTTCTCCTTGCAAGCAGTACTCCACCCCCTCGTCTTCGAGCAGCTTGGGCAATTTGTAGGGCAGGTCGATGTCGTCCTCCGCAAAGCGGGGCACCGAATGGGTCCGCATGACCATCACCGCGATGTCGTTTTCGCGCAACGGATCGGCCATCATCCAGCTGTCCATTCCCCCCACGAGCACCACGCGCTCGAGGTCCTCGGCGCGCTTGAAGCGAATGACCTCCGCGATTTGCTTGGCGTCGTTGGCGTGCACAAACAAGGTGGTCGCTCCGGCCGCTGTGCGTTCGCCTGCTGCAAAAAGGCCGCGCATCGCTTCCATCCGCAGGTCCCGCTTCTCAGGTTGGCCGGCCGCGTATGCCCGGCCCCGAGAAAAGAAGTCCCGGATCTCGTGCAACTGCTGGTCGTAGGTCTTGCGCTTGCGCAGAATGGCCCGTCCATCCTCAAAGTGCTTATGGTGGGTAGAGGGCCAATACAGGTGAATGCCATCATCGGCGCGCACCACTGCATCCTCCCAATTCCACGCGTCGAACTGCACCACAGAACTCGAGCCGCCGATGACGCCACCGCGCGGCGTGATCTGGCCCATCAACACCCCATTGGTCCGCACCGTGGGCGTGATGTCCGAAGCAGCGTTGTAGGCGATGACACTGCGGACGTTGGGTTTGAAGGTGCCTACCTCCTGGTAGTCGCGGGATGCGCGCACCGCCGCCACCTCCATGAGGCCCAAGGTGCTGTTGGGTGCAATGAAGCCGGGGTAGATGTGCTGGCCATCGGCCTCCACCACCCTGTCGTACCGTTTGCGGTCCACGTCGCGGGCGGCACCCACAAAATCAATAAAGCCGTCGGCAAAACCGATGGCCGCATTCTCGATGGCCTCACCGGTTCCGAGGTGGGCCGTACCGCCCACCACCAAGATGCGTTCAGATTGAACCGCACCGGGCGTCAGGTTGGGCTGTGCCCACACCGCACCCGAAAAGAGCATCAGCAAAGTCCAAGCGGCGGACGAAAAGAAAGAAGCGTGCAAAGTCATGGCTTTGATTTTCAGCGTTGGGATCGTCGTGCGGCTCATTGGTTCTCCTCGGTCATGGTGTCACAATGGTAATGGGCTGGAATCCGCTCCATGGGTTTCCGTTTGTCGGCGCCGGGGGCGTCGAGCATCTTTTGGATGAGCCGGGCACGTTCCGTCCGGATCGCGTCGCGCATGGCCTGGTCCTCCCCGAGGTCAAACAACCGGCGGCCGTCCACAAATGTCTGCTCGCACTGGGCGTAGACCGAGAGCGGGTGGTCAGACCAGACGACGAGGTCGGCGTCCTTTCCGGCTTCCAGCGACCCCATGCGGTGGTCCAGGTGCAGCAGTTTGGCGGGGTTGAGCGTCACAAACTTGAGCGCCTCTTCCTCAGGCACGCCGCCGTACTTCACCGCCTTGGCCGCTTCCTGATTGAGGCGGCGGGCCATCTCCCTGTCGTCGGAGTTGAAGGCCGTGACCACTCCCTGCTCCCACAGCAAAGCGCCGTTGTAGGGAATCGCGTCTTTCACCTCGAATTTGTACGCCCACCAGTCGCTGAAGCTGGAACCGCCAGCCCCGTGCTCCGCCATCTTGTCGGCCACCTTGTAGCCTTCGAGAATGTGGGTGAAAGTGTTGAGGGTAAAGCCCATCGAGTCCGCCACGTGCATGAGCATGTTGATCTCATCCTGTCGGTAACTGTGGCAGGTCACAAAGCGTTCTGAATTCAGAATCTGCAACAGCGTCTCAAGCTCCAGGTCACGGCGCGGCGCCTTGGGGCCACCGCCTTTGCGCAATGTGCGGCGCGGCGTGGCCTTGCGCTCTGCAGCATAGCGGTCCCACTCCTGCCCGTATTCTCGGGCGCGGTGGAAATGGTCATAGTACACTTGCTCCACCCCCATCCGGGTCTGTGGAAAGCGCACCGTCTGGCGGTCTCCCCAGTTGGATTGCTTGACATTCTCGCCCAAAGCGAACTTGATGAAGGGGTCGGCGTCTGCGATTTTCATCTCTTCGGGCGCCATGCCCCAACGGAACTTGATGATGCCGCTTTGGCCCCCGATCGGGTTGGCCGAACCGTGCAAAATCTGTCCGGCGGTGACGCCGCCCGCGAGGTGACGATAGAGGTTGACATCCTCGCTGTTCACGACTGTGCCGATGCTGACTTCAGCGCTGGAGGCCTGGGTACCCTCGTTGATGCCCCGGCTCGCCGCGATGTGCGTATGCTCATCGAGGATGCCCGGAGTCAAGTGCTTGCCCGAAGCGTCTATCCGGGTCAATTTCGGCACCGACTTGCCAAAGACGGCAGCGGGATCGAGCCCCTTGCCCACCGCCACAATGCGGCCTTGGTGCACCATGACTTCCCCGTTTTCAATCTTGCCTTCCGGCCCGCAGGTCCACACCGTGGCCCCGACAAAGTGCCAGCTGCCCTGTTCCGGCAACTGCGTGCGGCCGTAGGCACTGAAAGGATACATCATGGGGCCGGGCCCCACCGCTTCGTTCTCTTCGGCGCCCTCTTCAGCAGCGGCTTCGCCCCCATCTGCAGTGTCCGGCCCACCGCCGTCATCGGCTTTGCCTGCATTTTTTTCGCCGCGTTCCTGGCGCAATGCGGCCCACTCCAACCAAACACCGTCGGGGCGCTCGCCCCGGCCGTCAATGATGCGGCTGCCTTCGTAGACATTGCCCACCAAACGATACGTACCGGCCTCTTCATCCATCAGCCGGAGCACGAGGTCGCGGCCATCCAAGGACACTTTGGCCTTGCCCGCCAGCGAGTCCACTTCCTCTTCTGCCGTGCCCGCCGGCCACCAGCGTCCGAGGGGGCCCTTTTTGCCGTCTTTGATCTCCAAGACCAGGTCGCGGCCTTCGAGGTTCAGGCTGTACCGCCCTGCAATGGCCACCTTATCCAGCGGCTCCAACTCATGGTGCTGGCCTTGGACCACATTCCAATGCAGCGTGCTGCCCTCATCAAAAATGGGGCCGTCGCACACGAGAAAATTCGCCTCCAAACCCGCTGCCAATCGGCCCACGCGGTCCGAAGCTCCGATCATCTCGGCCGGAATGCGGGTCAATGCGTCCAACGCCTGGCCGGCATCGAGACCGAGGGCCACGGCTTTGCGCACGTTGCTCAAAAACGCGCCACCCTTGTCGACTCCGTTCATCGTCAGCGCCATGGGGATGCCCGCTTCAGCCACCCGCGCGGGGTTTTCCGGGGCCCACTCCCAATGCTTCATCTCGGACAGGGACACCAACCGCGCCAGGTAAGGGTCGCTCACATCAATCGCCGAGGGAAAGGCCACCGGAACAATCATCGCGCCACCTGAGGCCGCGATTTCATCGAGCCGACGGTAGGCATCTCCGCCGCCAAGGAAGGCGTATTGAACACCAAATTCATCGCCCACCTTGTCCGCGCGCAGCACATCCTGCCAGCCGCCCGCCGCGAAAAAATGGGGCAAATCCTCGGCTGCAGTAAACGCCTCCAAAGACAAGTTGCGCTCCTCAGGCGCATCGAATTGGCCATACCAATCCGCATCGCAAAAAGTCTGGCGCAACAAAGCGATGCTCCCCATCAATGAACTGGGATAGCTCTGTTGAGACGAGCCTTTGGAAAAGCTGTGCCAAGCCGCCACCCGCGGTTCCAACACCGCGTCATGGGCGTCTTCGGCCAGCGAGACCAACGCCGCCGTGCCGCGCACAATGCCATCCTGTCTGTGGGTCACCACAGCACCAAATCCACCGGCCCGGTGCGCCTTGGCTCCCTTCCCATCGGGCACAAAAGCCACCGCGGCATCGTACTCGGGGTGCAACGCGCTGTTCCAACCCAAAGCGGCTTCGGAGTCTTCCCGCTCGTAATGGGGCTTGCCGTCCCAACGGGCGCGCTCTCCTTTCTTGAGTCCCCACCCGGCATAGAGGTCCACAAACGAGGGGTAGACTTCCTTTCCGGAGAGGTCGTGACGGACCGCGGGCTCACCCGAGTTGAATGCGCCGGCCCCCACCGCTTCGAGGCGACCACGGCGCACCACCAAGTGGCCCTCCGGGATAACCTCATCGGCGGAAACATGAATGCGGGCGCCCTCGTAGACGTGCAGTTCGGCGCGCGCATCCGGCGTGCCGTTGACAGGAAAAGTAGAGCCGGATTGTGCATGGGCCCAGCCGGCTGAGGCCAAGGCCAATATTGCGGCGGCAGCGTGGGTGATTCGGATCATGAAATTGGAATCGGTTGGGCAAGCAATATATCGGGAACCTTCCGAGCGGCGCACAGGAACGTCCATGTACTTCGCAAGGCCTTGTGTTCGATATTCGCTGTATGAGCCATCCCGTCAGCGTGTATGCCGAAATGACCCCCAACCCCGAGGTCATGAAGTTCGTCGCCGACCGCGCCCTGATTGAAGGTGCGGATCAAGCGGAATTCAACAGCAAAGCCGCGGCCAGCGGGTATTCCAGCCTGGCTGAAGAGCTCTTCAATTTCCCCTTTGTGGCCGGGGTTTTCATCAGCGGGAGCTTCGTGTCGGTCACCAAAGACGACACCATCGGCTGGGAAATGATCGCCATGCAAATGCGGGAGTACATCCAAAGCTGGCTGTCCGAGCACGAAACAGCGGTGGAAAAGGTGCCGCCCTTGCAAGCCAAAACGGCGCCGGAAAACGCATCCAAAGCCAAGGAGGTAGAAGGCGCTGAGCAACTTGACGACGCAGACATCGTGCCTTCTGAACACGACGAAGCCATCAAGGCCTTGCTCGAAGAGTTTGTCCGCCCCGCTGTAGAGGCGGACGGCGGCGCCATCGACTTCAGGGCGTTCGTTGATGGCAAAGTGCACGTCCGTCTGCGCGGCGCTTGCGCGGGGTGCCCTTCTTCTACGGCCACCCTCAAGGACGGCATTGAACGGCTGCTGACCTCCAAACTCGACGTGGTAGAGTCCGTGGTGGCCTCCGTTTAAAACATGGCCGACCCTACCCGCATCGGCTCCCAATTGCGCCATTTCCGCAAGAAGCGGGGGTGGACACAGACCGAACTCGCAGAGCGCACAGGACTCAAGCGCACCGCGCTGGGCGCCTACGAAGAGGGGCGGGCCGAACCGCGTTTGGCCGCCCTGGTGAAGCTGGCCCACGTCTTGGACGTCTCGCTCGATGCGCTCGTGTTGGGTGGCACGGAAGCGCGCATGGAACAAGATGTCCGCGTCCTGCCCATTGCGGTGGACCGCGCAGGCGATTTCGAGCGCATTTCAGCGGTCAGCGTCAAAGCCGCAGCCGGCTATGCTTCGGGGCTGGGCGACCCGGAATGGATCGCGGCCCTGCCGCATTTTGCATTGCCCCTTCCAGAAGTGCCCCAAGACCGCACCCTGCGTTTTTTTCAGATCGAAGGCGACAGCATGTTGCCCTTGCCCAGCGGCACATGGGTGCTGGCTGAATTCGTGGAACGCATGCAGGACATCGGCAGCGGCAGGCCCTATATCCTGTCCACCAAGGAAGACGGCTTGCTGTTCAAGCGCGTCGAAAACCGATTGGACCGAGAGGGTGATTTCCTCTGTGTCTCAAACAATCCCGCCTTTACGCCCTACACCTTGTCACCGGAGGAAATCCGCGAAGCGTGGAGGGCCATTGGTTGGTTCTCAACCGATTGGCCACAGACCTCTGCGGACATTGCATCTACCCTGGCCGCAATCAAAGAGCAAATAAACCCACCAAAAGTAGATTAACATTGATGTAGACTATATAAACGTCTACAAAAATCAATACTTAGGCGTGGCTTATTCGAACGTCCGTGGCTATCTTTCACCCTATGACCTCATCGCTTGTGCCACTCAGCACCATCTGTGCATTGGTGGTCTGCACTTTGTTGCCCCACCCGTCCATTGCACAGAAGATGTTTGGTCTCCCCGCATCGGCCATGCACGACCACGCCGTTTGTGCAACACAAGGGTGCGATGGCTTGGTCGGTATTCCCGAAGACCATTTCCTCTACATACCACCACCCGTTGCCCTCAGAAGTTCCGTGGCGACCATCGATGTCACCTATACGAACTTCCCGCCTGACGCCGAAGCCGCGTTCCAATACGCGGTCAACATATGGGCCGCTCAGATCTCGAGCGAAATCACCATCGAGGTGGACGCCAACTGGGCCTCCTTGGGAACCAACATCCTCGGTTCAGCCTCTCCAAACACCGTGCACCGCAATTTCACCGGCGCACCCGGCCTTGACGTCTATTACCCGGCTGCCTTGGCCAACCAACTGGCCGTAAACGACCTCGACGGCAGTTCAGCTGACATCAGCTGCAACTTCGGCAGTGACGTCAACTGGTACCTCGGCTTGGACGGAAACGTACCGCCAGGGGCCTACGATTTTGTCACGGTCGTGCTGCACGAACTGTGTCATGGCCTCGGCTTCATCGGCAGCGCCACTTATGCAGGCAACACCGGTTTCATTGGACAAAGCGGATCCCCTTTTGTTTACGACACCTACGTCAACGACAACAACACAGGGGGCGGAATCCTCGACCTCAACACCGGAACCAGCGCCCTCGGAGACGCCCTCACCGGCGGGGGCCTCGTATGGTCCGGGCCCGAAGGACTCGCCGCCACCATTTCTCCACCGGGCATTTACGCACCGGACCCTTGGGAGCCCGGCGCCAGCTTCTCACACCTGCGCGAGGACATGTACCTCACGGGCAACCCCAACTCTTTGATGACACCCAACCTCAATACGGGTGAGGCCATCCACGATCCCGGTCCCATCGTCATGGGCATGTTTGCCGACATGGGGTGGGGTGTCCAAGGCTGTTCCATATCGGCAGTGTTTTCCGGCGCACAACTGGGGTGCAATCCTGAAACGAATACCTACAGCCAACAATTGATCCTGATCTACGACAATGCACCGGCTGGACTGCTCAATGTAAACGGGTCCCTCTTCACCATCACCAGCAGCCCACAGACCGTCAGCCTGAACAACCTACCGGCCAACGGCTCCCCCGTAGATGTGGACGTCTACTTTACGGGAGAACCCAGCTGCAACGGCAGTTACCCCGCCCTTTTCACCGCACCTGAACCTTGCGCAGGAGGCACGTGCTCACTCGCCGATTACACCCTCGGGACGCAAACCTCCTGCAACCCCATCGACGGTACCTACAGCCAATCGGTAGAACTGTCATTCCTGTACACAGCCGGAGCCGGAGATGTGGTGGTCAACGGACAGCAGTTTCCTGTGGCCAACAACCAAGCAAACATCACCCTGAGCGGCCTGGTAGCAGACGGCGAACCCGTGAATATGCTCATCACCTTCACAAACAGTGACGCCTGCAGCTTCGCCGTATTCGATGCCTGGACAGCCCCCGCACCCTGTCCCTGCTCCATGGTGCTGGAGGTCGCCGAAGTCGGCGCGTGTGAATTCACATCGGGTATGTACAGCGTAGACCTGCTGTTCCACGTAGTCAACCCTCCGGGAACCGGGCTGTTGGACATTGGGGGCAGCATGTACGAGCTCCCCACCTCATCGGGCAGCTACATCACCACAGTCTCCGGTTTGGCAGCAGACGGTCAACCCACTTCCATGGGCGCCTATTTCACCGACCTGCCCACCTGCAATAGTCCCGAAGACGCCACGACATGGACAGCCCCGGAGCCCTGCGAATGTCCGGGCGACCTCGACGGCGATGGCATCATCGGTGTCTCCGATACCCTGGAGATCCTCGCCAACTTCGGTTGTGTCGGAAGCAACTGCCTCGGCGACATCGATGGGGACACCATCGTTGGGGTGTCAGACATCCTGCAATTGCTCTCCGTATTCGGCGCCAGCTGCTGAATTCCTCCATCTTCATCGAAAAGCGTCCCCGGATGTGGCATGAATCAAAATGCCAACTAAATTGGCATTCCAATTTTTTATGCCGTGTCCGCATCCCGCGCCATCCTCCACCTCGACCTCGACACCTTCTTTGTGTCGGTGGAACGGCTAATGGACAGCCGGCTGCAGGGAAAGCCCCTGCTCATCGGCGGCACCGGGGACCGGGGGGTCGTCGCCTCCTGCAGTTATGAATCCCGGAAGTTCGGGGTGCATTCCGGCATGCCCATGCGCATGGCGCGGGACCTCTGTCCGGAGGCCTTGGTGATCCGGGGCAATTCCGCCACGTATTCCAAATACTCGCACGCCGTCACCGACATTGTCCGGGAGGCCGTCCCCGTGTGTGAGAAAACCTCCATCGACGAGTTCTACGCCGACCTCACTGGCATGGACCGCTTCTTCGGTTGCTGGCAATACGCCGGCGAATTGCGCGAGCGGGTCATGCGCGAAACCGGCCTGCCCATCTCCTTTGGCCTTTCCGAAAACAAAACCGTCTCCAAAGTGGCCACCGGAGAGGCCAAGCCCAACAACGCCCTCCTCATCGAGCGCGGCACAGAGCGGCCTTTTCTGGCCCCGCTCGGCATCCGCAAAATCCCCATGGTAGGAGAAAAGACCTACCAGATCCTCCGCAACCTCGGGGTCCGCCGCGTCGCCACGGTACAGGAAATGCCCGTAGAAATGATGGAGCGCGTCCTGGGCAAATCCGGCCGCATCATCTGGCGCAAGGCCCAAGGCGAGGACCCCTCGCCGGTCATGCCCACCAGCGAGCGCAAGTCCATCTCGACCGAGCGCACCTTTCGCAAGGACACCACCGACACCGACCACCTGCGCGGAATCCTCATCGCCATGGCCGAAAACCTGGCCTTCCAGCTCCGCCGCGGCAACAAACTCACCGCCTGTATCACCATCAAGGTCCGGTACAGCGACTTCGATACGCGCACCTTGCAAGCCCGCATTCCCTATACCGCTGCCGACCACCGCCTCGTTCCCAAAGCCCTCGAGCTGTTCGAACGCCTCTATGACCGGCGCGTCCTCGTTCGGTTGGTCGGAATCCGGTACAGCCACCTGGTGGGTGGTGGCATGCAGATGGCCCTGTTCGATGCCGATGAAGACCGCCAAGCCTTGTACAACGCCATGGACAGCCTGCGCGAGCGCTTTGGCGACCGCACCGTCGTCTCCGCCGCCAGCCTGGGCGCCCGCACCATCGGACGCTCCAACCCTTTCTCCGGAGACGCGCCCCTTCTCCTCGCCAACCGACACCAGTAAATTGAACCCCATGTGTGGACGCTACGTCACCGTTACCTCCGTCGAAGCCATAGAAAAGCGCTTCCAAGTCACCGCAGGGCCGGACTATACCGCCGCGCCACCGCCGCCCAACACCAATGTGTCCCACGGCGACCCCGCACCTGTGGTCACCGGTGACCGCCCCGACACCCTGCAGGCCATGCAGTTCGGCTTTACCCCCACGTGGGCAAAAAAGCAGTTCTACATGATCAACGCCCGGAGTGAAGGCGATCACAATGCCGACAACGACCCCGGGTACCGGGGCGCCATGGGCATCCTGCAAAAGCCCATGTTCCGCCAGTCCATCCGGACGCGCCGATGCCTGGTCATCGCCGACGCCTTCATCGAAGGCCCCCAACGGGAAAAACTCGCCAAGCCCTACGTGGTCTACGCGCGGGATGGCCAACGCCCCTTTGCCCTCGCCGGCATCTGGGACGAATGGACCGACACGGGCACGGGCGAGGTGGTGCGTTCCTTCGCCATCATCACCACCACAGCTTGCGATGCACTGCAGGCCATCGGCCACCACCGCTCTCCGGTGCTGCTCGACCCCGCAGATGAGCACAAGTGGGTCGACCCGGTGACGCCGCTCGGCGAGGTGACCGGGCTGTTGCGGCCCATACCCGATGGCACCCTCAACGCCTACCCCATCGACCCGGCCATCAAGAATCCACGGCTCAACGGCACCACCCTGCTGCAGCCGAGCGGCCAACGCATCTTCCCGGAGTACGACTTCGAACTGCACCAATCGCTGGAGATGTTTGGCATGGGCGAATCCCGGGCGCGCAAACTCCGAGGGCGCGCATCCGAAGACGGCCAAAGCAGCCTGTTCTAAACCGCATCCCCATTACGGCCCATGTACCTGAACACCCACTCGTGGTTCAGCCTCCGCTATGGCGTCATGCGTCCGGAGGAACTGCTCGCCGAAGCGCAGGCGGCAGGCATAACGTGCATGGCCCTCACCGACGTACACTGCACCGCCGGCGGACCAGACTTCGCACGGCTCGCGCCACAATACGGCATCCGCCCAGTACTCGGCGTGGACTTCCGCGAAGGCGCAACCCAACGCTATATCGGCATCGCCCGCGACCACGATGGCTACGGGCGGCTTTGCGGCTTCCTCTCCAGCCTGCTCCACGAAGGACACGCCGGCAAGCCCGCCCGGTTGCCCGCCCGCGCACCGGCCATCGAAGGCGTGGTCTGGGTGTACCCTTGGGCACGGCGGACAGCGCAGGCCACATGGATGCAGGTAGGCGGCCACCAAGTAAGCAGACACACAGCGCCAAGGCCGCCCCAAGGCCAACCACAAAAAGGACTGCGCAACGATGAGTTTGTGGGGGTGCGTCCCGCGGAACTCGGCGCCCTTCGGCTCGCCCTGCAGCGGGAGCCCGATACCACCCCGCACACCCGCATGGTCGCCCTCCAAACGGCCTCCTTTCGCCACAAGCGCGACCACAACGCCCACCGCCTGCTGCGGGCCATCGACCGCAACTGCCTCCTCGCCAAGTTGCCCGCTGCCCAAGTCGCCCCCGAAACCGACCGCCTGATCCGCATCGGCGAACTCGAAAACGCCTATGCGGAATTTCCCTGGCTCACAGAACGGGCCGAAGCCCTGCTCGACGCCTGCCACATCGACTTCGACGGCGACCTCGGCGACCAAGAGGACGGCGCCACCCACCGCAACATCCGCACCTTCACCGGCTCCATCATCGAGGACGAGCGCCTCATCCGCGACCTCTGCGCCGAAGGCCTGGCCTACCGCTACCCCGATACGGACGAGGCCATCCTCAACCGGATGGAACACGAGATCGAGGTCCTCCGCGAAAAAGAATTCCTGGCCTACTTCCTCGTCAACTGGGACATCACCACCTACGCCCGGTCCAAGGGCTACTTCCACGTCGGACGGGGCAGCGGCGCCAACAGCCTCGTCGCCTACCTGCTGCGCATCACCGACGTGGATCCCATCGAACTCGACCTCTACTTCGAGCGGTTCATCAACCTCTACCGCTCCAACCCGCCCGACTTCGACTTGGACTTCTCCTGGACCGACCGCGACGACGTCACACGCTACATCTTCGAGCGCTACGAGCACGTGGCCCTGCTCGGCGCCTACAACACGTTTCAATACCGCGCGGTCGTCCGGGAATTGGGCAAGGTCTTCGGCCTGCCCAAGCACGAAATCGATGCCCTCGCCAGCGGCCGATTCGACCCCGCCAAGCTCGGAGAGGTGGAGCGCGCGGTCGTCCGCTACGCCGGGGTGCTGCGCGATTTCCCCAACCAAATTTCCATCCACGCCTGCGGCATCCTGATCTCCGACCGGCCCATCCACCGCACCTGCGCGACCTTCCTGCCGCCCAAGGGGTTTCCTACCACGCAGTACGACATGGTGGTCGCCGAGGACCTCGCCCTCCACAAATTCGACATCCTCTCCCAACGCGGCCTGGCCAAGATCAAAGACGCCCTCGTCCTCATTGCGGAAACCGACCCGGCAGCCGACATCGACATCCACGACATGAAACGGTTCAAGGCCGACCCGCGGGTGCAGCACCTGCTCCGGGAGGCCGAGGCCATCGGCTGCTTCTACGTGGAGTCGCCCGCCATGCGTATGCTCATGCGCAAACTGCGGGTCGACGACTACCTCGGCCTGGTGGCCGCGAGCTCCGTCATCCGGCCGGGCGTGGCGCGCAGCGGAATGATGCGGGCCTACATCGAGCGGCACCGCTTCCCCGAGCGGCGGGGCGACGCCCACCCGGTCCTGCTGGAGATCATGCCGGAGACCTACGGCGTCATGGTCTACCAAGAGGACGTCATCAAGGTCGCCCACCGGTTTGCGGGTCTCGACCTCGGCGAAGCCGATGTACTGCGCCGCGGGATGTCGGGGAAATTCCGGTCGCGCGAAGAGTTCCAGAAAGCGCGCCAAGCCTTCTTTGACAAAGCGCGGGCCAAGGGCCACCCCACCGACATGGTGACCGAAGTCTGGCGGCAAGTGGAGAGCTTCGCGGGGTACGCTTTTGCCAAAGGGCATTCTGCTTCGTTCGCCGTCGAAAGCTACCAGAGCCTCTTTCTCAAAGCGTACTGGCCACTCGAGTACATGACCGCCTGCATCAACAATTTTGGCGGTTTCTACCGCACGGAATTCTACGTCCACGAAGCCCGGTTACTCGGTGGCAGCATCGCCGCCCCTTGCGTCAACACCGGGGGATACGCAGCGCGCTACACCTCCGAGACGCGGACCATCACATTGGGGTTCAACCTGGTCAAGGGCGTCGAAGGCGAAATGGCCGCCACCATAGAGCGGGAACGCCGGCACAACGGCCCCTACCGCGACCTCGAAGGCTTCGTGCGGCGCACCGGAACGGCCCTCGAACAACTGCTCACCCTCATCCGCATCGGCGCCTTCCGGTGGACGGGGCGCTCCAAGCAACAGCTCCAATGGGAGGCCCACTTTCTGCTCGGCCACCTGCCGAAGCGGGCGCAGGCCACCGACCTCTTCAGCGCTGACGACCTGCATGCCGGCCGGGCCGACCTGCACAATCTGCCCACACTCGCGGGCGGTCCCGAAGAAGACGCCTACGACGAGATCGAACTGCTGGGGTTCCCTTTGTCCTCCCCCTTTCTCCTCCTCACACCAGACGCACAAACCGCCGCACAGCACAGCATTCCCGCCCGCGTCTTGCCCGAATGCATAGACAGCAAAGTGACCGTCGCCGGCTACCTCGTAACCGTCAAGGAAACCTCCACCGTGAAAGGCGACCGCATGCTGTTCGGCTGTTTCGTAGACCGCGAAGGGCAGTGGATCGACACCGTCCATTTCCCGGCGGTGGCGCGTGCCTTTCCCTTCCGCGGACGGGGCGCTTACCTGATCCGCGGCACCGTAAAGGAGGAGTTCGGTTGTGTCAATGTGGACGTCGAACAGATGGAGAAACTCGACCTGCAGCCCGATCCGCGCTACGACGAGAGCACACCGACCAAAGCCCGGCCCGCCGGCCGTCAACACCGCCGCGTGCCGCAAGCCCGCCGCCTGCCCAACGCCTCATGAAAATTCAACGGCCAAAGGCCCAGCGCACACCTGCGTAAACATTGCGGCCAAAAATCGGCGCATACACAATGGAGGCGTCGTAGCGCGCATCCTGCGCAATCGGCCCTCCGGACAGCGTAGCCCCTTCACCAGCGTTGGTGTAATCCATGCCGACGATGGGTTCTGCTTGACGGTAATTGCCCACATTTTCCACGCCCAAATACAGCTGCTTCCCTTCGTCGAAATCGCGGCTCAACTGGATGTTGCCCGTCGCAAACGTGGGCGCATATTCCGGCCGCTGATATCCCTCGGGATTGATGTCCGTCATGGGCAAGCGCTGCGGACCCGTAACCTGGAAGGTCAAATCCGCCCGCCATTGCCGGCCCTTGTCGTCCATCCGCGCAGCGTAGGCCAGTGTGGCAAAACCGCGGTGCCTGGCCACGAAGGGATCCGCACGGTAGCCCGAAAAATCGCCATAGTCGCTTTGCGCATTCACATAGCGGTAGGCCACGGTGATGTCCAACCGCTTGGTCCAATCCCACCAAAATTCAGCCTGCACACTCTCTGATTGGCTGTACCCCTGGCGCACCAGCGCCTGGCCCGGCGTATCCAAATCGACAAACACGCGGTTGCCAAACGTCACGCGGTATCCATCGAGATTGAAGCTGGCGTCGCGATAACCCAAGGTGAACTTGGACAACAGGTTCAATCCCACATTCAGGCTTTCCTCCGGGTTCAGCCCCCGAAAACCGTTCGCTGCATCCGCGTCGGGAAATGCCCAGGACCGGTTCGACGCCCAAACCCCGGCGAATTCCGCCAAGGGAACAGACGTGCGCCACCCTTTTCCAGCCGCCAATTTCAGCGTAACCGCATCTGTAGCGGACCAACGGGCGTTCACCCTCGGCGAGAAAAATGCCCCAAACGTATCGTGCACATCGGAGCGCAAGCCCAAGATGACATCCCACCGCTCGCGCTTGACCGTCCACTCCAAAAAAGCCCCCGTCGTGATTTCGCTGCGCTCGATCCGGGCGGAATTCACCCCCACAGAGTCAGGAAAAGCCGCGTCTTGATCTATGGTCTGCCCGTAGCGGTCCCCCTTGCCCGATATCCCCATCACCACCTTATCACCGCGGCCGGTCTCGCGCTCATACAGCAAATTGACCCGAGCGAACTCCTGGTCTGCCAAATAGCTGCGATATGGGCCAAAAGTGAGCGCTTGATCGTGTTTGCCGACGGTCACCTGGCTGCCCAAACTGCGGCCATCGTTTTTGGGAAAGACATAGCCCGTCTTGGCCGTCGCCACATAACGGTCCACCCGCTGGTCGGCCATCCACAAACCATCCTCGCCGCCGTCAAACATCGGCAATTGGCCTGCCGTTTTTTCCTGCGACACGGCTGTCACGGCATACTCACCGCGCAAGCCGCGGTCACCGACATATTTCCATTGCGAACGCAACACCAAGTCTTTCGAAAGGGCATTGTCTTGAAAGCCATCGCCGTTTCGGTCGTTGACCCGGTCGGCCCATTCACCGTGCGTCAACAGAGCGGTCTTCCACCGGCGCGACACGTCATGACGGCTTACCGAATTGAATTCATAGCGCCCTGCGCGGTTGAGAAAACCATTGATCACCAGCTGCTGGGCCAAGTCGGTGTTGCGCAAGGCCACATTGATCTGGCCTGTCATGCTCTCGTGACCCAGCGTCACAGAACCTGCCCCCTTTCCAATATGGATCTGGTCCACCCATTCGCCTGGAATGAATTTCATGCCCTGCAGAATATTGAGGCCCCGTGCACCCGGGGTGTTGTCGAACATGATCTGGGTGTACTTGCCATCCAGGCCCAACATCCGAATCTGCTTGGTCCCCGTCACCGCATCCGTGAAACTGGCATCCACAGCCGCATTCGTTTCAAACGCCTCGCTGAGGTTGCAACATGCCGCGCGGCACAGTTCGTCCCGACCGAGCGATTGCACCACCAAAGGATCCAGCAAACTCACCGAAGTGGAAGGGCCTTTCGACACCACCTCTGCTTCGTTGAGTTGAAAACCCACCCCGAGTGGAATTTCTACAAATTCCTGTCCAATGAAGGGCAATTCGGTGGTTTTCAATCCAATGAAACTGGCCACTAGCGTATCCCCCTCCACGCCTTCCAGCTTGAAAAAGCCATGTGCATCGGTCGCCGTACCCTGACCCGTACTCTTCCAAATCACATATGCGCCCGGTATGGGCTCCCAATTCTCTTCTTCTGCTCCCTCTCCTGGATCGTGGTCATGGCCTGAGTGGTCCACCTCCTGCTTGGAGTACACCTTTCCCCGCACAGTTGAAGTCTTCTGCGCAAAACCCTGGTAAGGGCCCATGAACGCCAAAAGGACAACCCACACACCCCACTGCGGCAATGGGTTAAGCTTGTTTTGACTCATTTCCGCTTGTCATCGTCATGCCCGTGATCGCCTTCTTCGTGATCACCCTGCCCGCCATGAACTTCGGAACAGCCTGTGCAACCATCCCGGTATGAACAACACCCCGGAAGCGCGGCATAGACCTCGTCTTCGGCTCGAAAGCGCTCGGTGTCGTGGCCAGCATCTGCGACCAACCGTTCCAATTGCTCGGGTCCAATCTTCTTGGGCTTGTAAACGACCCTCACTGTATTGTCATTTCTGCGCCACTGCGCCATGCGCACCCCGCGCACATCCAACACGGCTTCGATGCGGTCCCCGCACATCGAACAGCAGCCCTTGGCTTCAAATTCAAGCTCCACAGAGCCCTGGGAGAACCCTGTAAACGGGTAGGCCAACATCAATAAGAGAATCCAACTGCGCATGATGTAAATATATGCCGTTCAAAGTTCACCCTAAGTCATAAATAGTTAAAGTGATGACGCCCCGTTTTTGTGATGCTTTCAATGCGCGAAAGGTTGTCCAAACCAAAAAAGTCAGGCAGCGAAACCGAGTGGTTGCCCTTGGGTTGAAACTGCCGATCCAGAAACGGCGATACATCCGCTTTGACCGGGATGTCCAGGGATGCAAGCGTGCTGTGAATGGTCTCCAACTTGTCGTCAAGGAAATCCTCATACCGCACCACCAATGGGTCCCAACCCAGCGCTTGGGTCCGCTCCAAAGCGTCTACTCCCCACTGCCAAAGTGTGGCC